>Ga0255336_100168_pt1 | contig 144376 bp, 151 predicted proteins | sample MeOH1_35cm_T3_17_FD_189102 | JGI IMG/M metagenome (GOLD analysis project Ga0255336, IMG submission 189102) | Sandy soil microbial communities from University of British Columbia, Vancouver, Canada - MeOH1_35cm_T3_179 | ecosystem: Engineered > Artificial ecosystem > Sand microcosm > Unclassified... | reverse complement strand
CATGCAAAAAAAAAAAAGCGGCGGGCGTTGGGATGCAAGATCGCTGCTGGCACTCTGTTGACTTTCGCTTCCTGCTCTCTCGATTCCTGCATTGGACGCCTTGTCCCTGACTCGAGGACTTCCATCTCCTGAAATGTCGACCGCGGAAGCCGTTTCCACACGCCAACGCTGCAGTCTTGCGCAGGGGCTGCATTGTGCCCGTGGCTGTGGGCTGGGCCAGCCTTCTAGGGCGAGATGGTACGACCACATTTACGTCCGTGAGCTCCAGTTGCTTTTTCTTCGTCCACGATGAAACTGCACCAGACATGCCGTCACAAAACGGGCGTGCACGAGTTCACCTGTGAATCCAGTGGTTGGGGATGGATGGCTGGGCGTTTCCGGTGGAGGCTTTGACCACGTCGGAGGTTGAGGAGGAGGGATGAGGAGCGAGCACGGCCGTCGCCTTCCACGGCGACAAGCTTGATTGGCTTGCCCTGGTGAAAGCTCACACACCCTCTGTCGTTGGCTTGTCCCTCCTCAGCTGGTCTGGATGTGTTGTCAATCCGTGATTTGCGGAGAAGGTCCCATCATGCCCGCCCCCGACGGTTTCGATCGGTTGAGCTTTGGAGCAGCCAATGGCCGGTCTCAGGCCCATGGGTCGGCGTCGCACGGGATCGAGGATCAGCAGCGTATCCGGAATCCCCCTTCTTCCGCACGCCTGGACTGTTCTCTAGTCCGCATGGCAGTGGGAACTTCTGCCAGTGTAAGACATGGCCCGCATTTCCCAGAGAAAAAAAATGAGTGGCGGCGGTTGATCTGTTCGCCAGGCTCCAATGCAGCCGCAACCGAGAGGCAATTCCCAGCTTTTTTGCTACGCAGTGCTATCAATGCAGATGTGGCCTGGCAGATGCAGGTCATGATCTTGCGTCGATCGGCCGTGCATTGTCGCCAAACGATGGAGAAACGCACATTGGCTGTTGCTGCGGCTGATGCTGCTGTGATGCCGAATCCTGCTGGATGACTGCTGCTGGCGCTGTCGCTGCTGTCGGCTGTCATGTTCCTTCTCCGTCTCCCTGGATCGGGCCGCTCATTCAGAAGCAGAAAGGACTCGTCAGGGTGAAAATGGCGTTAATCAATTACGGCGGCTGGCCCGGATTATGAGTGTTCTATTGGTCCGGCCCTGGCCCGGTGGAAGAGTCAGCGACAGGGCACCATCTCCAGTCATGCAAATCAGACTTGCATGAAAGGATGAATCGAATGGACACTGCACCGTGCGAGGAGAGCCACAAGCCAACCGAATTTATCAACACTGCCATGCAAGACATGATCCGATCGCAATCTGAAACTCGGTAGTCTGCGACATGGTCCTCTGCTATACCGACGGCCTCCACCCTGCTTTCTTTGGCTCTCTATTGGTCTAGTCCGGAATTAATGTCCCGCCTTCAGACGGAGTCTGTTCCAATGACTTGTCTGCTTCCTCCCATGTCACACACAGCAGAACAAGTTTTTTGGACTGAGATCTTCTGCCTAATTTATCTGCTTATATGGGTTAACTGGTTGCGATGACGTTCGACCCATTCTTGGGACCGGAGACCGAAGAAATATGATCCTGAGGGCCTTGATCCCGTTCCGTGGATTGATGTTGCGTAAGATGTAGACAACACCATGTCGTTGACCAACGGCCAATCTTTGACAGCCTTGACTAACGGCTCCTTTCTTGGATCCTGCTGGCACGCAATCCAGCAATCGCACAAACAAATCTCTTCAGCCAGGAGTATTTGCCTCGCTATATAATAGGCAAAATCTCTGTGCGCGACTTATGCAGATCACGGTCTCGTTGAACGTCCTGGATAGGTATCTTCCAAGCGGGTACATAGGGTATGATCTGGAAACTGATAGTGAGCAGGTGAGTGGTCCAGGCATGAAGGTTGATTCTTGTTCCTCACTCAATGGTGCCTGCTGAGAGGCTTTGATCTCGGACTTTCCAGCATGAGAGGCTCTCGAGCGACTGCCGCAACCCCATATTTATGCCTGCCGCTTTCTACACCTTGATTGTTTCAACGCCGAAGCCCTCTTGAACATTGCACACCGCGTCCACTGCATGGAGGGCCACATTTGCTGAACACCTAGAAGAAGAGATGGCATTACAAGTCCCGGGTATCGCACCGTTTGAAAGATAGCACTGCCAGAATTTCCAAAAGTCAGAGGCAGGCATAGAGAAATTTGCTCGATGGCGATTCACAGCCAGGTTCGGGACCATCACCACCGTATTCGACTTTGTATGAGTGATCTAGCAATATCCACCACGATGTCATCGAGCTAATAAGGCTCTCACCCTCATCACAGATTGCTCTCCGACTAACCAGCCCGCAAGCCGCATCTTTGTTGTCTTCGAATTCCTCCATGTTGCAGGCTAAGCCTATTCGGGGTCATGCTCTCTTCCTGCTATGGCGACCGGTTCATTCCAAGCCACATCTTGGACTTTGGTATGGAGGATCACAACTGTTCCAGAGAACCTGGTGGTCAGGAGGCGTCCGGGCAATGTGCCGAAACTGCATAGTCGCAGCTGGAACAGGATCTGTTTAAAGCCTGGCTTGATTTCCAGCCAGGGTGTGGCGCAGTAGCGACACGCCACACTCGCAACAGATGCCGTTTCACTGCCTGTGCTGACACTGCCCAGCCCAAGTTGTGAATCCACCCAGCCAGCCACTCGCAGGACGGGGTCTGTTCACTTCCAAGATCTGGGGGTGTTTTTGAGGAAGTAAGAGCATCGCAGTCCGTGGACGAGTTCAAGTGGTGCAGTAAATCGCGGCGGCCGAAAACGATTGGTGGTTGACCTGAACGGCGCCTCCAGTGGTGGCACCCAATTGCGGGTGTGTTCCTGAGTGGCTTAAACAACTTATTCTCCGCATTGGTGCACAGGTCGCCGCCCCGAGCTGGCATAGTCTCCAATCTACAAGTCATTAGAGCAACAAATCAAGCCTTGACCACGTAACCGAATTGAACCACCTCCTTTCCGTCCAGCCGTGCGTTGGGAACCGCGGCCACCTCCAGCACCTTGCTGTCGTCATCATCCGCTCCCCTGGCCATCTCTGCGACGCCAGCCCGACTGGGATCCACTCCGTCCATGCCCCCCTCGCGACACTTGACCAGACAGCTCGCGCATGAGGCATCTTACTGTTCGAAGATCCTGTCCACTCAGGCACGCACCAGTCAGGTCGCGACTCCACTGCGAGGCCTTGATTTTCCTCCCATTCACCCGCACTTATCACACCGTCAGAGCAATTGACCATTTGACTGTTTTGCGACAGCATTCGACCACGAGATCATGATCTCTCTTGCGCTCGGATCGACGACTTTGTCAGTGCTGCCCGGCCTTCCCTCGTCGGTCCCTCTGCGATGAGTTTCAAGGTCATCCGCCCACCGTAAGCACAGCCGAAACTCTCCGTCGACGTTTCGGTCTTCAAGGATATCGCGTCCGGCCTAGAATGGCCAACAATCATTATCGCCAGCAATGGCAGCCACGCCAGGCTCAGCCTCGAGCACAATATGGTTATGAGCAAAGGAATGACCAAAGAGCGTGGCAAGAGAATGGACGAAACTTTGGCCCGTATCAACAAGACCCGGCCTACGATCAGTATCAGAATGGTCAGAATGGATACGGATCCGGATCCGGTCCGGTGAGACCGGCGCAGTATGGTCGAGAAGAGCAGTGGCAAGGCGACTACTATCAGGAACCGTACGAAAATCATATGAACGGAGCTTATCAAGGACAATATGAGCAAGACTTCTCCCCCAATCGTACGTATCAGTATGATGAGCGATATCGGACAAACGGCCAAAGAAGACCTCCTCAAACCAATCCCCAGGCATATCCGAACCCGCAGGATGTGCGGGAGAGGCCAAGACAGGAGCTGGCAGGATCGGAGAAGGGACCCAAACGTGAGCGTGCCTTATCCAGCGCCTGGTGGCAGGACTAATTTTTGACAGCACGCGAGCGGATTCTGGCCGAACCGACATCTCCCAAGACCTTGGCCTGGGACAATCCATTCGGAGCTTTCCCCCCTTTGAAAAAGAGAGGGGAAGAAAGGAACAAACATTCCAGCTTGGATAACGGCATGAACGATCTGAGCGTCGCAGATCGTCGGGGCAACAGTCCCGAACGACGTCCCCAAACTTCCCATGGCCCCCGGAGGCGAGAGGTCGAGGGTAGGCCAGGTACATCACACGGAAATCGCCCAGATCCTCGGGATCCTCCTCAGCGACCAGAGCCAGAAATGTATCCAGCGAGAGTTCCGCCAATGCCGGACCGACAGGACTTTTCTCCTCAACAGCCGCCACAAATTGCGGGCCTGCCTGCGCGCCCTACTGCTCATCGATCTAAGACGGGCCCTGTGCCGGACCCAGGACCAGACCGGGCGAAACCAAGTCCGTACGGCGGGCCGTATTCTTATGATGATCAACAGGGTCAACCACCCCCACCACCACAGCCGCCACCACAACAGCAGCCATATTATGACCACCGACGGCAGCCTTTTCAAGACCCATATGCGGAGCCACAGACGAGATTGGAAGAGCGTCAACCGAGTGAACCCGCATATGGCCGACCGAGAAATGACGAGAATGTCAATGCCAGTTCTTACAGAGGCGTCGCTCTCGGCAAGACCTCTTCGCACCACAGTGCGGACATGCCGAATTTCGATGCCATCCCAAACAGGATGAACGAGAAGTTCGAGAACGATTTCGGGGTCGAATATCAGCCACCCAAACAGCCCGCGTACCAAAAACAAAATTATCAAGCCTACACACCTCCAATTGAGACGAGAGAGTTTAGCCCTGTACCGGCAGGAGCCAACACCACGTCCCCGTTGGCAGAGTTCTCGTTCGACCTTCGGCCCAATAGGTCTCCTGGCGGCGCGTACGATAATGGCCCGCAATCGCCGCCACAAACATACAATGACCAGCGTCAGTACGATCCCAGGCTCCAGCCACCGCGGGGATATGAGGATGGCCGACGCCAGCAGATTGCACCCTCCGAATATCCTCCACGGGCTCAGAGCCGGGGCGACGTGAAGCCACGAACCGAAAGTGATGCCAACCGACGTCCACCACCGAATTGGCAGAACCATGATCCACGTGTTCAAGATCAGTATCCGGCCAGGCCGCGGACTAGCCATGGACAGAGAGCAGGGCCGCAGGCTCCTAACTTGGCTAATCAGTCAACCGCCTACGACCAAGGATACCAGCGAAGTGGTCGACAGGATTTAGGGTCTAACGGACCGGCGCCGTACAATCAGGACTACAGTGATCCTCCGAACCGCCCATTGGAGCAAAACTACGGCCAAAGTCCACCGCCGCGTCGAATGACACCTCATGACGGCTATACGGCGGCTCCAGTCCGACCGATGATCTCCAATCCAAGCCATCCTGCCCCCGTAAGGCACTACGGCGAAAGAGCGGGCATGGAGAGCTCTCGCCTCAATCAACCCCCTCCAAATCCCGATAGCCTGCCCGCTCACCCGGTGCCTGTGAGACCAGGACTAGCCAGCGCCAGTACGCCCGCTCCGGCGTCACAGTCATCGGGGATGCCAGTCCAACGTCGAGAAACGTCAGGTCCTGGACAAAGCCAACCCAACGGCTCCGGTATCAGCAATAACTCTTCACCGGTCACGGTACAAGAGCTGAACAGTCTGCGAGAAGCATTCAAGAACAATCCAAATGATCACGCCTTGGGCTTGAAGTTCGCCAAGAAGCTGGTCGAAGCGGCCAGCGTGTTGTCGAACGAAAATGGAAGGGCCGATCCCAAGCAGACGGCAAAGAATCGTGAACGTTACATCTTCGATGCCCACAAGACTGTCAAGAAGCTGATCGGTGCAAGTTATCCCGAGGCAATGTTCTATCTCGCCGATTGTTATGGCCAGGGGCTTCTGGGGCTCGAACCCGACCCGAAGGAAGCTTTCCATCTCTATCAGTCTGCTGCGAAACTCAATCACGCTCAGAGCGCTTACCGCGTCGCCGTATGCTGCGAGCTCGGCCTGGAAGACGGCGGGGGAACACGGCGAGACCCTCTGAAGGCGATGCAATGGTACAAGCGCGCAGCCACATTGGGTGACACGCCGGCAATGTACAAAATGGGCATGATCTTGCTCAAGGGCTTGCTGGGACAACCTCGCAATCCGAGGGAGGCCGTGTCATGGCTGAAGCGCGCCGCAGAGAAAGCCGACAAGGACAACCCCCATGCGTTGCATGAACTCGGCCTGCTCTATGAGTCTGCGACGCCGACCGATCATATCCTGCGCGATGAGCCCTATGCACTCCAGCTGTTTCAGCAGGCAGCCGAGCTGGGATACAAGTACTCACAGTTTCGTCTTGGCTCGGCCTACGAGTATGGACTCCTGGGCTGCCTGATTGACGCCCGCCAAAGCATTGCGTGGTATACGCGTGCCGCCGCGCAAGGTGAACATCAATCTGAACTGGCGTTGAGCGGATGGTATTTGACTGGATCTGAGCCGCTTTTGCAGCAGAGTGATACTGAAGCATACCTCTGGGCGCGGAAAGCAGCCAGTTCCGGTCTTGCAAAGGCCGAGTATGCTATGGGATACTTCACCGAGGTGGGCATCGGCGCGGCGGCGAATATGGAAGAGGCCAAGAGATGGTACTATCGAGCGGCGGGTAAGTCGACATTTAATGTCCTTCTGATGGTCGCAACATGCTGACTTGGTTGTTCACAGCACAAAACTTCCAAAAGGCGCGTGACCGCTTGGAAGATCTCAAGAGAGGTGGGCAGAAGATGCAGAAGACAAGGGTGTCGAGGTCCCACGTCGGGAAGCAGAATGAAGGGGAGTGCATTATGATGTAAATGGGGTGGAGTGTGGTGAAGTGACCTTAACGCAAGGTATGATTTTGTTTCTCGGACTGCCCCACTGCTTTGGGCTTTTGGTTCCCTATTATTGCTCCTACCTTTTTCAAAAAATATCTATTCAAAAGGTCTTACTCCCGAAAGGCCAGGCATGGTGGTGTTGTTACTGTGCACAAACCGGGATCGTCGAGACTCTTCTACCTTTCTCGATGGCTTTAGTCCTCAATGGCGAGGATAATGTTGATCTGGCCTTGGATGGGGAACAAGGTGTTTGCTGAGGAATCGGACAACGGAGTCGAGGCCAGGACTCGTGGGCTAAAAATCTCCTGCCTCCTGCGTCGAGAGGGCAGACATGGATATGCAGACACGGATTCAAGCCAAAGGCCAGATACGAAACCTGCTCCATTTACGAGTACAAATACAACTTACAATGCTGGGCTATGATTGATATTGACTGATGTTTCCAAGCTTGCAATCAATCTCCACGTTTTCAAGACTCGACTACCGACAGTAATAAAAATTAAAGAGAGAGGCCCGCACTCGTTTCTCAGGGGCATACAGCTCAAGGCTCGTTGTGTTCTTTCTTCATTTCCACCTCACTGGCAGTACATCTCGTCTGACTCCTCAGCGAAGCACTGATCACACTGCAGCTTGTCTCCACTTCGTGGATTCTGATTACACCTCGTGCAGAGATTGCTGCAGTAACCTGAATCGGCTTGGCTTTGGGTGCCACCAGGAATCTGGGTCGAAAACTGAGTCAATTGATAATCCATCGGAACTTGTGCCAACTGGGTTGAAGGCGGAGCCGATTGACCATCCATCGAGATGCCAGGATTCCTGAGGTAAGATGTTGGCAGCGGAAAGGATGGTTGTCCAGTATGCGCGAAGCGATTCCCGTATTGTAGCGGCGGCGGCGGCGGCTGCTGGTGGCCCAAAGCTAGTTCTAGAAGCGCATCTGGCAACTCAGGTTGCTGGCTGAGTGCAGCAGGATCAAGAGTTGCCGAAGAATTGAACATCCATCCTCCTGTACCAGGTCCCGGCGCGTTCTGGTCCACCGGCTGCCATAGGAAGAGGCCGTTGAAGTCTTGTGAGTGCGAAACCTGCGCAGAAAGGGTGGAGGAGGACTGTTCGTCGTCTTGTACCGGCTCTGGGATATCATCTGGGAAACCGTAGCAAATGTGCCATTCATCCAGCAGCTTCAGGACCTTTTCAAACACCGGTTGAAACTGCAAACGGTCCAATGTCCGCGAGCTTGACGGAGCTTCAAATGGTTGTACGGCTGGTCCAGGCTGGTTGTAGCTCTCGCACCGTTCCAGCGCAATCTTCTCCTCCAAGCAGGCCCAGATCGCGTGCTCAAGTCTTTCTCGCGGAGGCCAGAGATCTATTGCTGGGTGGTCAGAAGAGCGCGGTGTGAGGATCTGACTGACTTACGTGGACATGGGCGGTTGGCTTTTTGTTCCACGCTTAGGTGGGGAAAAAGGAAGTCGTCAATTTGGTCCCATCGATCCTCTGCCTTGTTATATCTTTTACCTCCGATGTGATTGTGGAAGTCCTTCGTTTTCTCCTTGCTGTTCAAGTGGGCATTCTCAATGTGCTATGCATCTTGGTCAGCAGACGACTTTTAGCCTCATCTGACATATTCGGACGTCTGGAGGAAGTTCCTACCCGTTGAAGTACATAGATGGTTTTATAGGTCCGATGTATGCAATCCGGATACCTCTCTGGTTCCCGGGCAGCGTAATGACATCTGAAACTTATTGGGCCCTCTGGTCCGTCATGTAGGAGGTGGCAATGCTTTCGGTGCGGATCGCCGTCGCCTTCGTCCCGATGATCTTTATATGATCTCCCATGGAGATTGCTTCCAGTGTGGGAGCTCCATGAACTGCCGTTATTCTGGCTTGATTGCGCCCCGGTCTCTCTGGCCGGGGTTTCATTGGTCATCCGAGGTTCGGATCCTGATCCGTCGGCATCGGCACAAGCATCCATAGATGCGTCTTTGTGAGAGCTATGTCGGAAAGAGGTCGTCCTCCCCCTTTGACTGGTTGGCTGCCACCGTTCACATCTTGCTAGAACTTTGACCAACGTTCCGAGTTCGTGCAGTAAACGGTCAAATAGGTGGGCCTGTTGGGTAAACCATCTCAAACCCTCAAAGAAGGCAGAAGCCGCGCATAGGGAAGCGAGCAGAGCGATAAGTGCAACAATCATGATATTTCGTGCCCCAATCATCAAAATTGAATCCAATAACGGCCAAAGACCACCCATGGTGAGAGCGAGAGCGAAATCTTGCCAAAGACGAAAAAAGCTCAGTTGTCTTGTCACGACTGTTGGGTTCGTATGAGGGAAAGAGCAGAGAATACAAGGCCCGCAGAAAACGCTTGACAGTTGCTGGACTCAGAATAGGCGAAGCGGTCTTCGATTGTAGTTTATATATTATATTCCCAACGGATCGCGTCATGAGGGCATATGGGATCGTCGTTGTCATTCCAATCTGGTTGGGTGCTTTCTCGTTAGCCCGAAGCGTTGTTTGCAGATGGTTGCCAAGCCTCCACCGCGGCTGAGTGAGAAGACTGCTGTGCTGGAGAAATGCGAATCCGAGCATCTCTAGGCTAATGTGGTCGCCACTGTTGTCCGCGAACTAGGAGTCCACATTAAAAGGTATGGATAGCGCTGTCGAAACAGAACCACACAGCTCACCTGGTGGACGACTGCGTGAGAGGTCTTTCCGGTATTCAGAAGACATCTCGAGAAGGTGACTGATGCGTTATGATTGCTTGCGACAATGTGGATCTCGTGCTGACCTCCGTCTGGGGGATACCTGCTGATCAGGCACGGCCGAGCAGTTCCCGGTTGCGACAACAATTCCATAGAGAGGGATTCAAACGTCGGGGAACAATCATGGCTCATGGATTACATGTCGCCATTTGCTCCGTTGATTGGCACGTCATTCGTTGGATATTGACTCTCTTTCAATGTCAGGACTGCGTACCGAATTCTCTCTTTTGACCGGTTTGCTAGAATCAGCAAGAGAGTCATCTCCACAGAGTGTCCGGTAACTGAGCGGGAAGCCAAGTTCCCGGAAACGAACCTGAGAATTCCTCTTTTATGCCATCCAGCTTCTCTCGAAGCTGCAGAGCACGGTCAGAGCTCTAAGAGGTCACCGTGTTCACCAGACCTTCGGTCCCAGAAGCGGATCATTTCCGTGGCAAAGTTCACGCAAGCATGGTGGCACCACCGCAGGGCCGTGTTTTCGTCCTCGAGCGGGCTACCCCTAGTTCCCACAAGACAATTCGACGATGGCCAGAGTGGACCGCGTCGTCCTTATCTGGGACATCCTGCGTCGCAATTTCCCATCCTCGCACCGCAAAGGTTTTGGCGCCAGCAGCGGCAATTTGGATGAAACAGGTTGTCGTCGACCTAGAGACTGCCTTGGAGTCTGGGTTCGTTCGCGACGGCGAGACATATACTCGCTGACCGCTCATCAGACTCCTTCGCTGGGCCTGATGGCTCCCGCTGTTGTGTTGGTCAACCTCATGTAACCGAGCTTGGCCGTCTCCTCGAGCCTGTTCATGACTGACAGCTGAAGCCCCGCTGAGAAGGTCATCTCCAGAACAATTCACTGGGGAGGGATACGTTAAGAGAAGAAAGACGATGGATGGTGGGCAAGGGTGGCTTCAGTTGAGGTATTATGAAAGTTTGTTGGCTGCCTTGGTCCGTGTCTTACGGTACTAACGTTAGTCCTAATCAATAGGATGGCTCCATTTGCTAGACTAACCTCGGGGCGTGATATCATTACCGCCTGGCATTACCGAGTGGATACCCACAGTCTGCTTTACGATTTGTTACTGACACTACTGGTGTCTGGATCGAATCGATGCATACGCTCTTAACACTGGCAGAGGGAGAATGGGGCAAACCTATTCATATTGAACAAGCATTGAAGTCGTCCTCACCAGGCCATGCAGAGTCTTTGCGAGTATCATACTTGAGAAAGGAGTAGTGATGAACTCCTATGATCTTTGACTCTCCGAAATCCGGGGACCTATTCAAGAGCACTGATGCTAAGAATCCCGACCTGGCTCCAGCATTTCCCCTCAATCTCAACTACCCTTCCGTCCTCCCGTCACCCTCTCTGTGCTCGTCTCCCTCGTCGGGCTCAGTCGTGGACACGGGGTTGTAGCACTCGGTTTTGACGTGGTTGTCTCTGTTCTCTTGTGGTGCCCATTGGCTGTCTCGTCCGGCAGCATATATTCCACCACACAGAGCGGACCAAACGCTCCGGCTCTTGCCATACAAGCACCAGTCACAGTCCACTCAGGTCAGCCAGAGTCTCCAGTCTTGCTTGGTTCGCTCCTTGCCACCGATACTCATCATCATGAGATCCAGCCAGATCGCCGCGGCATCACGCTCCGTCACGGGCTCGGGTAAGGCCTTATCTGAGACGATGATCCTGCAATCCTTCGCCATGGCAGGGACGATGGCTTTCAGAGTCCGGGCCGCGTCAGCGTGCTGCCAGTCGTGCATCACGCGGCGGATGTAATATACCTGCGGATTCTTGACCGGCTGCTCTTCAAAGAAGTCGTGCACCATCATCGTGACGCCGGGCAGAGCTTCGTGCCCGATATCGTCCAGCACCGACTAGCGGTCCGGAGAATGAGTTTGCCTTGTAGGGTAAGGTAGCTTTCTCGAAGTTCGAGCAAGGCGCGTCCTCGGCTACCTTCGATGTCGACCATGCGTGGGCGGTCCGGACTGCTGCCTACTTGGAGAACGCGCGTGAAGGGGAACATGGCGATGACAGGGTGGAGGACGATGAAGAGGGCGAGGCCGTGGTAAAAATGATCCATGCGCTCCTGGGAGGAGTTGAGGACTTCCTAGAAGTTCTTGCCAACCATGTTGTAGTACCATGAATGGGGCCTTTCCGTATAGGTGTGCGGGAGAGAGTGGTGGCCGTACTGCATAAGATAGTGGCTGAGGGTGTGCATCGAGGGGAGCATTTCGTCGTCGGGCCAGTGGTGGGATGCGGCCGTCATGAGAGGGACAGGTCAAACTTACATTACAACGTGGTCCATGATCTCATCGTAAGGGTTCTGTATTTGCCAGATCATCTTCTTCGCTTCCAGGCCATAAAGGAGTTGCCTGAATGAAGTAAGCTGCAAAGGAGTCATTGCAATCTGACCATTCAGGCCACGGTGGATACGACGGTGAAGACGCCATGATAGGAGGAAGATCATCAGCACAGGCAGAGTGGCCATTTGTTGCTGCCTCACAATGTCCAGCTTGATGTTGAGGTCCACCAGCCGCTGGATAGCCATTTAGGAGCGAGAGGAGGTGCTGCAGCTCCAGCCCGATTCCAGCGCAGGTCGTGTGGCCGCGATTAACCCTGTCGAGGATGGCAAGCAGGGTCGGCTTGTATCTGGATCGGTCGTATGAATCCTCACTCTGGCCGGAGAAGTGGACGCGGTGGACGGAGTCGACTTGTTATACTGGGCTGGCTAGCGATTCAACCAAGACGCGCCATCCGTGCGATCCTATTCGGCCCATTCGGCATATTCAATCCGAGCCTGCTCTTATCCTTCAATGTATAGGACCGATCGGCTACAGGTAGCATCACCATGCTGGCTTCAAGTAGTGCTGCTCGCAGTGACCGGCAGCTGGCAGCTGGTCCCCCGACCCTTGCAGTAAATGGAGGCACATCTGAACTCAGAACGAGAGAGAGGGAAAAGATTGTGGGAGGTGACAGTCGATGGCATGGTGCAAGGAATGGCCACGATCCGAGTTGCTGGCGCTGCTGGAACCAACTAGTTCTTCCGCGACTCATCACCCTGGAAGCATGCTCCGGTTGTATGGATGGCCCAGCCATGGCTACTCAAGATTGGTGTACAAGTCACGACCTATCTGATGTTACACGGTGCCCTCAGCACGCTGGTCAAACATCTTCAACAATGTTTCGGAAAGCAGAATGGCCCCTCACGCAAGATGCTGGTGTGCTCTCACAAGATCTGGATCCGCGACCACAGCATTCCCGCCAGCCCGTCATCCATGCCTGTCTCCTCCGAGAGACAACTGATCTGCTGACCAGAAGTCAGATCGCACCAGAACGCTGTCTAGGTTGCGAATGGAACTCCTGGCCACTCCCGACGAGACGACCACACACGGCATCCCACCGATATTGCCTGTCATGCTCGTCCGCCTGTTGTCGTACTCACCGTCCAACACCGAGAGATGCTATACCGCTTGCACCTTCCGGTAATTGGGAGGTTTCCACATCCGTCTCAGCACCTTGCCACCCCAGACGGGAACGAGACTGATGGCTGCCACGGCGGCGACCCTCCACACCCAACTCCAGCTCACCACGTACGCCAGATCAAAGTATTCGCCCAGGAAGGGCACACTGGCGGCATACAATGCACCGGTCCCCACAATGCTGGCAATCATGACCGGATGCCATGTCGTGACGGAAACGGCCACCATGATGAGCTCGTTCAAAATCAGGACGGTGAAGCTCACGCTCAACATCCGAGGCCCGTCAATCTCGCCCACCAGCAGTTGTGACAAGCCCTGGATGATGATGCCCTGGTACACCGATATCAGCACCCAGGTGAAGAAAGATCTGTAGCTCAGACTCTGGCCGGATTTCAGCTCTTTGTAGAGCTCGGGATACAGGTTCGCCACCTGTTCGTCCACATCGCGGTCAAAGACGAGCGAGAACACGGGCGCCATGGTGTACACGGTGGCATAGCCGACCATGAGCCAGTCCTTGAACAGCCCTTTGGGGTCAAAATGTCCCGCGATATTGTACATGGTTTGGCACACGCTGATGATCAAACCTCGGTGGATGATGAATTGGGCCAGTTTTGCCGACCGCTTGTAGCTGTTGCGTCCGTGCCAAACGAGGAGTTTCGTGAGATGGCAGAACTGCGTGATGCTGAAGTCGGCCGCAAGAGAGGCCTGACGTCCTTCCTTGCCGACGATGCCGATGCCCACATCTGCCGCCTGGATCATGCTCACGTCGTTGCCGCCGTCGCCGATGCAGCACACCCGTTTTCCGGTATGTTTTCGGATCAGGGTGGCCACCTCTGCTTTCTGCGTGGGCGAACAGCGACAGGCAATGACGGCCGGGAGGGCCACGGCGATGGTGATGAACTCCTGACGAAACTGGCCGAGCATTACTGACAGGGACTCGCCATCAATCAGGAGACATGAATCGGTTCGGTTTCTCATGACGGCGAGCGCGTCTTGAGCTTGCGCCTTCTGCCGGAGTTTGGCCATGGTCTGAATCTGCTGGCCGCGCGCAACCAGCCGGGCCGAGACCGCGACGCAGCGAGCCGTTTCGATTTTGTCTCCGGTCAGCATCCATATCTTGACGCCGGCGTTCCGAAGCAGTTCGAGCGACGGTTTGACATCTTGCTGGAGTCGGTCCTCAACGCCGGTGACTCCGAGCAACTCCAAGTCATGCTCCAGGTGTGCTTTTACCACGGCCGTCATCCTGGCGTCCCGGTCATGAAGAGCGAGCGACGCATCGTGGTAGGCAGAGGCAAACGAATCGTACTGTGCCGGCGACAGCCTCTTACGTCCCACCACCAGGGTGCGAAGACCCTCGCGGGCCATGTTGGCCGTTTCCTCGTCAAGCCAGTCGTTGGCCGCGACAATGGACGACATGACCGTGTCGGCACCTTTCTGGAAGAACCACAAGTCGTCTGACGATGAAGTCTCGGCTACCGGAGAAGAGATTCGAACGATGATCCCCATCCGCTTGCTGTCAGACGTGAACGGAAAGATTTCCAAGATGGTCGCTTCAACCACAATCCGCTCCGTGGTGACGGATTGAAGCACGATCTTCTCTCGATCTCGTTGAAGGAGGCGAAGTCCGACGCTCTCTGTGTACTCGACAATCGCAATTTCATCGGGCGAAGAAGCCTGGTACGAGACGACCTTTTTGCCGTCCACCTCGTCCGTCGTCGGAGTCACATTGTGACAAAGGGCCAATGCTAAAATGAGATCGCGCACTCGCACGCCAATCTCACGCCGCGTCTTGGTGTTTGCGCCCGGTTGTGGACTTCTTGATTCCGAATCCGGCTGCACTGCAAAGGCCTGGTCGATGTATGTCGCCACCTCCTCCATCGCGTCTCCCGCATAGGCGACAGTACCGACGTGGATTTTGCGAAGTTGCATCTCATTTTGGGTTAACGTGCCGGTCTTGTCTGACAAGAGGTATTCTATTCGTCCAAGGTCTTCGGGAATGGTGCTGGTTCTCACGACCGTGTCCGGGATTCCCTTGTCATGTTCGATGAAATATGCATAGACGGTCTTGCCCATGTCCAAGTTGACTCGCAAGCTGATTGGGATGATCGTCGAGAACAGGATGAGGTAAATCGTAATGGCCACGTACCACGGCTTTTTGTTCGATGGTTCGAATCCTTCGAGGGCGACGAGGACAATCGACAAGCTGAGGGTCATGATGCAGAGGATCTTGGTGAGATTGTTGATTTCCAGTTCCAGCAAGCCCACCTTGGACCGAGAAGGTGCCGTGGATAGTGCCGATCTCGTCTGACGACCGGTATAGATGACCGCGCACAAGGTGGTCGTGCTCGAAGCTAGGACCGTGTTGGCCCATGCAGTATTGTCGATGGTCAACGGGGCCGATGAGGCGTTGTCTGATGCAGTTTCGGCGGCCGCACAGGCGTCTGTGTTGGCCTCGACAGCGTCGGCAGGATCTTCCTTGAGGACGTGAGGATCATAGGCGGCCTGGGCGCTGGGAAGTAATTCTAATGTACCGACAAACTCGTTCACCTTTTTGTCTGGAGCGCCGGCATTGATGCGAAGCCTTTGCAGGTCGGCGACGCTCAAATGTTGACTGAGCGGACTGGGAAGTCGTAGCTTCCAATCCGTTTCGCCGTCGAGCTGGTCGGTCCGAATAAACGTTTCCCCTGTCGATTTGGCCGGGGTGCCAGCAGCGGGATCGCCCTCTGAACCCTCCATGCTGTCGTCATATCTCCATTCAGTATGCTTGCTTTGCAGGATGACAACGTCTGCCGGAACTCTTTGGTTCTTTTCGAGCTTGAGGACGTCTCCAACTTTGAGGTCTCGCGACCGTTTCTGAATTTCGATGGTTCCACTGCCTTGGCCTGGTGGTAGTCGTGGTCTAGCTTCTTCCAGAAAAGATAACACAGTATACAATTCAGAGTTTGCTTCAGCATCTCGTCTCCGCCGCGAGATGTCGTCAATAGCCTCCTTGCCAATGCTGATCGTAAGCACACACGCCAAGGGCACTATGTAGGTGGACATGTAACCGATTCGCAAAAAGGGTATAACCTGGGACAGCGCCACGAGAAGAAAGTAGACGTTTAAAAAGAAAGAGAATTCGTTGTACAAAGTCCGCGGAAGGAAGGACAGCGCAGTGTATTTCGCGTTCGAAACAACATTCGTCGGATATCGTTTCTTCTGGATTTGACCCACATCAATCTGTCTTGATTCTTTGCCGTTCACATCTTGGTCTTCGTGCATGTCTGTCAGTTCCTGCCGGACGAAGTCAGGAAATTGTATGCTGGGTCGAAAGCTTGACCGGCGCGAAGCGGCCTGGCGGCCATGGGAGACATTGTTCGGACGGCTTCCACCATTGTAACGCGCAGCCTTGACGTTCCAACCGGCTTGGTCATCCGACCAAGTTCTGACATGGCCATTCGAGGGGTCATGGCCCGGCCAGCTGTCCAGCAAGCCTTCAGTATCATCCTCTGTAGGGGCTCTTTCCCGTTGGGCTTTGCCACGCCACAGTCGGCCGCCGCCGAACCGTGGGAGTTTTTGAAGAGGGATATTGGTGCCCAGTTTAGCGCTGCCGGAGAGGCCAGAAGAGTTTGGGCTTGATGTTCGAAGGCGGGAGGAGTCGGTTATAGGGTCAAGTTCGTCAAGATCCAGGTCATCTTCAGATGCCGATTCAGGGTCTCTCGGCTGGTGGAATGTGCTTGGAGCAGACATCCTTTCGCAGAATCATCCTTGACGTCGTCGATGCAATTCGCTGGATCGGAGTTCCATCACAGGCGTCGTTTCCAGACGCGATCAGTTGGGTGCCACTGACTTGATGCCGCGTGTCCCGGACGCTGAAACACTTGATGGCCTCAGATGAGTGTAGTCGATAGCAACGACTATCGAAGCAGATTATTCAGAGAGACTGTTCACCGGATGAATAGTGTTGCCTGCGCTCATACTCAAGAAAATGGATGCGCAACATGACCTGGAATTCCTGCCTGGGTTTGGCGTGGTCTGACTCCTGGTCGCGCCGAGCCGCGGAACCACTATTACCGGAATCCATGTCTCCAAAGGCGCAAAACATCTCAAGAGCAAGCTGGCCTCCTCCTCCTTCTCCTGTCTATCTCCGTCGCTCTCGACCCTTCTACACAGGCGTTTATTTGTTTCGATGCCTGTGGATGAACATCGATGACAATCATGTATCAACATTATTTCTAACTTCTTCCTGTTATCCTTCGTTGTACATGTATGGTCCCCCCCTTTCGTCGTTGGCGGCCGTTGCTGACAAGCGCAGTAGCACTTGTATTGAAGGCGTCGCTATGGAGAACATCAATAATTCTAATAACGATGATGGAGGCCATGGTTCTGCAGCGCACTCTGGCCATTGGCTTCCTGCTCTACGACCCGAAGTTCTTGAGGACGAGTCTGGCGCTGCTCATGACGGGGGGAGTCCGGCGAATCCTGATCTCGACAGCGCACAACCGAAGTCGGTTTCGAAAGCGCATATTGTCGAGGATCCGGAGCAACAAGATCGATGGGTCGCAAAATCACATCCGACAGCGCCACAGCCTACAGAGACTCCTCCAGCCTCAAAGAGCCCCTCGTGGCTGCCCCCCCCCGATTCTACGAGCGCAGAGGACGAGATCCCATCGGACGAAGATGAGGAACGTTTGGATCCTGCCTGGGGAATCAAACGTCAGGATACGGCCAATCTATTAGACAAAGTCAATCGATCGACTTCATTTCCCGACTTCTCTGCGTCCGTGTCCACGTCCCCACCCCGAAGCACATCCATCTCCATGTCTGCACACTTGGCAGAGAATACCGTCGACGGAATTACGCACAATGGAATATCAGCAGAGTCCATATCAACACAGCAAGGCGCGCCATTCTCCCAGCACCAGGGATCGGATTGGTTAGAGGAAGAAGAATCTCACGAATCGTCACTTCACGCTGGGGCAGAACAGGCCGCCACGTCTCAACCTTTAGATGCGGCCTCGGTGCGCTTTGAAGAAGGCATACCGCTCATCCAGAAAGATGCTACACTGGAAGACAACCCAAGTCGAGACGCCAAGCTGCATTTTATGGATGATTTGGTCGACGATTCACTCCAGGACGACGAAGCCTCCTTTTTCTCAAAGATCAACGCTGCCTCTCGGGCATCTGAAGCTCCAACACTCAATCGGAAGTCCACCGCCCAGGTCATCGGTGCTCTCCATGTCCCTGACGATACCCCGGACTCGCCTGGGTTGGACGAGCCCCAACGGTCCGGAGTGGCCAAGGAGCCGACCAAAGACCTGGGCTCGGACAGTCTTGACGCTACGGCCATTCCCGACAAGGTCGACGTGGATAATGATGCGATGTGGAAAGCTGCATTTGACGACGACGAATTCCTGGTCGAGGACGCCGACGACTTGCTGCCCGATTCAGAACCTGGCTCACCTTCATTCCTGGCGGCTCCAAACGATAGCGTGGCTTTGCAAGATGACAAGTTTGACGTATCCTCCATTCCGCCAACCGTTGAGACACCAGAGCCACAAAACCATTCCCAATACGCACAAGCAGATTCTGTGAGAAATCAGCCGCCCAATCTTTACACCCCCCATCAACCTTCTACTGCGGACATGTTGCAACTATCTCCCACGACCTATGGAAGTTTGGGCTTTTCTCGACCGGGATTGGCGCCCATGGAGTCTTTCCAGGCACATCTCCAGCAAACGCCTGTGCCACCGCATCCTGCAGAGAGTTTCGCGGACCAGTCGAAGGATGGCTACCGGTCTCCGTACGACCTTCCTTTGGAGTTGACCAAGCCCAGAAAAAGAGTACATGTCCCGCATCCTGTCCAGACGTCCAAATCCGTTCCACCGCCCCCCCCCAGGAGTAGTAGCCTCTCCGATAAGCCGTTACAGTCGCCATTTACCCCGAGCCCGACGTCTCCATCTGCATATCCCTCTGCCAGCATGCAACCGAGAAGTATCCCAGATTTTACGGAACCGTCACCCGAAGCGAATGCAAGACCAGCTTCCTCTAGCTTCTTCGAGGAGCTGCCGATTTCTTCAAAACCTCGATCAGCAACCAGCCATGGCCGTTACACCCCCGTACACACTACAGGAATTCCGCCACCCCAACTCTTACCTCGCAGTCCGCCTCCACAACCGACGGCTCTGCCGCAGGCCCAGACGTCTCCTCCTCGTCTTTCCGACCCCTATGTTCAATATCAATTACGTCCGCCGGAACGGTTGGACCCATATGCCAATGTGCCTCTACATGCGCCTCTGGCTCCCCCTGCCGCGGCTTCTACGTCCCGATACTCGCCGGCTCCTGTATCGTTGGCGAGTGGTCTACGCCCGACCCCATCCCCGCGTTATTCTCCTGCACCACCGCCTCAGGCAGCAGCGGCCAATCTGGCTCGGTATGCCACACAGCCGACACCACCTACGGGACAATCTCACACTCCACCGCCCGCCCTCAATCGCTACGCCTCTAAACCTTCACCAAATCCTCCGCCTCCGACCTACATCCTACCCTTCCAACCGCGAACGTCGAGTCCGTTGGCTCACCACAAAACCTCGGTGGACGAGCAGACCAGGCAACCCTTCACACCGCCACCTTCTGCTCCAAAGTCCACTGCATTCTCCACGGTCGGACAGCCTCCTGTTGGCGCATTGCCCCGATCAGTGGGAGCCCCTGCGAACGTTGTCGATGCTCCAGAGGGTCATTCGCCGACAAGAGCGCCGGTGCCAGATACGGCTTTTGTAGCACTCCCACGGCGGTCTCAGACTCAGTCTCCAGGTAAACAACGTCCGCAGTCAAACTTTTCTCCTCTGACCTCTGGGGATTCGCTTCATCGGCCAGCCTCGGTTCATGGGGAGATGCCGCCCGGTGACGGATTCGCTCAGCTGAGCACAATTCCACCCTCTCGACCTAGTGTGCAGGCACGGGGGTTGGTGCAGGAATTGGACTTTGTGCGGCCTACTGATGATACTCAGTTTGATCCTCTGGAGCGCTGGAAGGGCGCACCTGTATTTCGATTCGGGTTTGGTGGCACCATTGTCAGTACATTTCCCAAACATGTCCCTCGTTATGCGGCTGGGGCGGTCCGGCCGCAGATCAAATCAAGCGCGGGCGACGTATCGACGCGCCACTTGAAGGATATCGTGCCGCTCCCCGAGGATGTTGCCGGTTTCCCTGGGCCGCTCCGATCGAAATCAAAGAAAAAGGAGGTGCTTTCCTGGATGGCGAAGTTCATTGCCAAACTCGAGTCAGAATTACCCGATATCAGTACCAGTGCAGCTCTTCCGGACCCTAAGAAACGCCATGATGAGAAGGTTTTGCTCTGGAAACTTGTTCGTACCCTGGTGGAGCACGATGGCCTATTAGATGGCAACGGCGAAGCCCTCAAGGCCACCAATCTAGTGCTCCTTCCAGAAGTCCATGCTTTGGACGAATCGACCGCGTCGCATTATCATGCTGATGACCATCTTTCTGGGATTTATCGCCCGGCCGGCCCTCACGTCCAGTCCGACTTGGTGGATCCAATGGCTGTGGAAGTTCTCCGGAAGCATCTGTTAAAAGGAAACCGAGAACAGGCTGTCTGGCACGCCGTGGATAGCCGGCTATGGTCTCACGCCCTGCTCATTTCATCGACCTTGGATCGCTCGGTCTGGAAACAGGTTGTGCGAGAATTTGTTCGGCAAGAGGTCAAAACGATCGGTGCCAATGCCCAGTCCCTTTCTGCTTTGTACGAAATATTTGGCGGCAATCTCGAGGAGAGCATTGATCAGCTTGTGCCTCCGTCGGCCCGAGCAGGACTGCAGATGGTCAGCAAGGTTGATGCTGCCGGACCGACCAAAAATGCGTTCGACGGTTTGGATCGATGGAGAGAGACGCTCGGGCTGGTTCTCAACAACAGATCGCCGGGCGACCAGGAGGCTGTGATTATCCTCGGAAAGTTACTCGCCGACTATGGACGAATCGAGGCTGCACACATCTGCTATCTCTTTTCCAGAAGCCCAGCTCAGCCGGTCATCATGGGCGGGGCCGATGAACCACAGGCACACGTGGTGCTTCTCGGAGCCGATCACCGGGCCTCTCCCTTCGATCTCGCGCGCGATCATGAGTCGATCTTGTTGACCGAGATTTACGAGTTCGCCACCCATGTTCTGGCGGTGGGATCCGTGTCGACCTGTCTGCCCCATCTGTCCGTTTATAAGCTGCAACGGGCGATGGCTTTGGCCGAAGGAGGCCTGCAAATGGAAGCACAGGCGTACTGCGACGCCATTGCTGCAACACTCAAATCCAGTACGAAGGTGTCACCCTACTACCATCCCGTGTTCCTGGCGGAATTGGATGAATTGTCGAGCCGACTGAAACAAACCCCGGTTCAGAGCCCTTCCTCCTGGATTGCCAAACCAAGCCTTGAGAAAGTGTCAGGCTCCGTCTGGAACAAGTTTAGTAGTTTCGTCGCCGGCGAGGATAGTGATGCAGAGTCCAAGGGTTCTGCCAAAGATGCTTCTGAGGCCGGCCCCTTCGCCAAGATTTCGGCCACTCCTTCCCTCAGCAGATCAGGCTCCCAGTCAGACCTGTACGGCTCGTATCCGATGAGCATGCCACCTCCAGCGCCAACAACGGTTGCAACCTCGCGATATGCGCCGAACGGAATCCATTCCACCCGATCTTCGTCGGAACTGATTCGAGGACGACCGTCCTTCGATTCACAGAGATCGCCCCCTCCGACGTCGCATTCTCAAAGCAGCCGCCATCTCTATGAACCAATGAACCTGTTACAGCCAGGACAGACTCAACAGCCGATCAACCCTTACCAAAGTTTGGCGACGCCCTCACCAACCACTTCCTTTCAACAAAGCCCTCCAAGGTCCACCTACCTGCCGAGTAATGCCTTACAGCAGTCTCCGCCCACCATAGTCGATCAGCCTCGGCCTGTGACGTATGAGCCAATGCTGCCCACTGACCAAAGCTCGCTGCGCATCCAACAGCCCAACTCAGCGCCGACATCTGAAACTGCGGCCCAGCCGGCCCAGCAGACATCGTTTGGTGGTTATCTGCCGCGGCTTCAGCCAGAGGGGGAGAAAGATACGGTTGCGCCGAACGAAGCCTATAACGGCAATTACAATCCGCCTTCCCAGTCGTACGGCTATGAGCCGCCCGATAGCAACACCGGCTATGTTCCTTATGAACCTGGGCCAGATTCATCCGAGGAAGACGACAATGAACCTGCCAAACCGAAGAAATCATTTATGGACGATGACGGTGATGCCGACTTTCCAAAGATCTCGAATCATACTGCGTCTGACTCCGGAGCGACAGCAAACCCTTCGGCCGACGAGGACGCAGCGCGTCGACGAGCCAACGATGCCGCAGCAGATGCGGCATTCCGTGCAGCGGCCGAGGCTGACGCGGCACGCGAAAAGGAGAGGACTTTGAAACCAAAACCGTCATCTTGGTTCGGCAGCTGGCTGGGTGGTAAGAAGTCTGACAGCCTCGATGGCAAAGGCGCAGAGCCGAAAGTGTACCAGGCCAATCTCGGCGAGTCGAAGATGAAACTATATTATGACAAGGAGCTGGGGAAATGGGTCAATCCTGATAATCCGGACGCGGCAAAGAAAAGCGCCACTCCTCCCCCGCCGAGGATGGGTGGAACGCCAGCGCCACCACCTGCTGCAGGTTCTGGGCAGCCACCTGGTCCCCCAAAGGCACATGCGGCAAGCAACAGCTTCCCGAGTCTGGGCAGCGGCCCTCCCTCCGGATCTCTGAGCAGGGCTGGAACGCCAGCAAGCGGCGCCGGCATCGGGTCCACACCGGCGTCTGCTCTGCCACCGAGAGTGACTGACGCCTCAGGTCCCCCCAGTGGTAACGGCACACCAGCCCCGCCTCTGGCTTTAGGAAGTCGACCTGGTACGTCGATGAGCAATGCTAGCAGTATTGACGACTTGATTGGTCCTCCAACGGGAAGGAAGGCGGCAAAGGGAAGGAAAGGCGTGAAAGGAGGTCGATATATTGACGTTATGGCTAAATAGGGTTGGATCTGCAAACGAAAATATACCGTCAAAGTGAACGAATCAAGGGGTGTGGTATACCCAAGATAAGGGCAGCGGTAATATCATGGGCGATTCGAATCGACGATATGAGAGACGCTGGTGAATGGTGAGAAAGATGTCGCCATTGCATGAAAGCAGGCTGCCGACCATCGGGACGCCCATTTTGACCACGCATGTACGGTATATCTCGGGGAGTGTAATGACAAGTTGTTCCCCTCTATCCTTGAATCCTCAGCACTCTTTTAGCCTCTGGATGAACAGCCTTTGGCGTTCGTACACCATTTGTGAACGCCGACACTCCACATGTTATCCACATGTCCCAGTTCTCCGAGAGCTTTAACCTGGTGAGTAAGAACGGACGTCCCTCCTGTTTTATCGGCATCCGAGGTCGAAAAGGGGGATAGCGAAACAGCGTTCCTGCTTGGAGGCTGACCTGTCGACTGGCCCTCAACCTGTCTTGGGTCCTACGCGCTGAATGAGCTAATATAGTACTTGACAAATAGTTAGCAGAATGTCGTCGTTGTGAAACGAGAGCGTACCGTCAAGCAGGACTCCTCGGTCACATCGTCCTCACTTGGGAGATAGACGTACAAGACCAGGCCAACCTCGTTCATGAAGCAGGCGATCACTCTTGCACTTAACCTCCCTACGCTGAGCACTCTCGACCAGTCTTTGGCATCAATCCTGACTCTCGACCAGCCAGCTTCATTCTCTCCATTCGGTCCGCCGAGCTCTTTCATCTTCGTGCTCGGGTGGTCTCTGACACCCTGTGATCCGTCCGGGAAATGTGCGGGGTCCAGTTCTGGATTGGCGAGACCGGTCCATCTGCTCGATATGGACAGAGCATCCGTCTTCACAGCGATTTTCAGTGATCCATGCATGTTGGCGCTCAGCTCCAATCTGGGACTAAAGCTACTCGAGGCGGTCTTTGTGGCCATGGCTAACCGTGCAAACCTCTCTGATATGCTTTTGACCTGAGCGAGACTAGGGAGGTAAATGTTGACGTCTGGTTCTTGAGTCCTGGGCTCGTGCAAACCCTCGACGGCTTGCATCGGCAAAACCTTCACCGGTACATCCTGTGTGATAATGGCCTCTCTTTCTCTCGCGGCTCCGGCCGGTCCCCCGCCGACACCCAACAGATCATCGACGTCGGCGAAGTCAAACTCTCCGTATTCATCGCTGATGTGTGCAGCCGGGGGTATTGCCACGACACTATCACCACTGCTGAATGTATTGCTCACTATCGTCAACGACAGCATGGGTACATTGTCCTTCTTGGTCAGCCGAAGCTGCGCTGAGGTCGCACCAAGTGCTGACTTGAGCGCTTGTTGTAGCGCTTGTATGGGTACCTCCAGGTTGATGGTATTCTTTGGCGAAGCGGATTGAATGATATATGTGTCAAACACGGTTTCGAGTTTGAGCACCGACCAGACCTGGCTGCCCTTCTCAGGGATAACCGTGAATTGGACGTCATCGTCGTTCAGTCGGCACCAGGCAATCTGGCCGAGGGAAGCCAACGAGGCGCAAAATTCTACCTAGAACTTAGCCGAGTCTCGGGGCAGCAAATTCGAACAGACATACTAGCAAACACGCTTACATTCTTGATTTGGCTCTTGAAGCGCATCGTCTATAGTAAATGAACAGCCTGAGTAGGCTTGTGGTGGGGGCCCAAGGTTTAGCACAGAAAAAGAGCGCGTCGCGTGGCAGAAACCTAGCCTGCGCGTCATTGGTGGATACGGACTGTTTGTGGCACACCCCTGGCCATCCCCTCTTACTGTAGCATTCGTGCCCCGGGCTGGGGTGTGGTGCCACGGACACCTCCTTGTCTGCGCTCGCTCGTTGCAGAGGGCCCTGATTGTCTTTTTGTATGTTGACATCTCTCCGCCGGCGAGCATACCATGTCGATGTCAAGCCAGAGTGACACTGGCATTTCTCTCTAGCCGTCCCCCCGAGACATGCCTTGTCCAGCGCGGGCCACCGACTCCCAACCTTTGACCATCCCTAGCCCAGAGCTGGCAAGCTCCAGAATGCACTTATCCTCCTTCCCTCAACGCTCAGAATTCTTGGGTCGTGTGGCAACGTGAATACTTGGTGTACAGGAAAGTCAGTCCATGGCAACTATAATGGCGATGCTCCAGCCAACAATTTTAAAAGAGTCGCTACGCTTCCGCCCACACAATCTGCAGATCCCATCACGTTCTCCTTCAAGATCTCCCATCAAAGAGCCACAGTTTGCCGCTCAAGAGCTTGACCCGCTGCTCGGGAACCTGTCTCCGGATGCAATTTTAAGAGCACTCCGTGCCACCGAGACCATTCCAGGAGGAGCCGCTCAAGATGCTCTCACGAAGAGTATTGCCGATGCCACACCCGCTGAACGAGAGATGGGAATCAGAGCTGCATTTGCTGCACAGAAACTCCGTGAATATCTCGGTGAGGTCGCTCAATGGGAATGGCCCCAGAAGCGCGACAGAGCGTTGGGCGCTGGATTTGTACCACCCTGTGAGCAAGAGACAGCTCTGTCTGGATCAAACAAGTCGGAATATCGAGGCTGCCTGCGAATAGCTCTGGCCGAGAAATACGAGAGGCGGATTGAGGAGATCAGAGACGGCCTTGAGAGCCTGGAGATCGAAGAGATCAAGGATCATGTCCTAGAGGCGCATGTCCCCGTCAGATCCACTCCTGATGCACCGAAATTCGATGGCCGTCGGGTCAGTTACGGCCGAATGAGAGACTTTACAGCGTTAATAACAGCAACGGTGATCCAAGCATTGCCAGAGCTCGCCAAGCTCAATATTTTGCTTGAAACATGGGACGTCCGGCTTAGAGTGTTGCACCAACTACCCGCACTCCTTGACATTCTCGAGACGACCAAGTCCGGAGTCGAAGTGGCGCTTGAGATGCTTCGGGATCCCGGGCAAAGCTCTCTCATCACGGAAGAGAGTGTCGAGGCGATGAAAGCCGAGCTAGGAGGAAAGGTCTCAGACCTGGGAGGACGCATCGACAGACTGCTGGACATGCTTGAGGGACAGGAAGACTCCCTTCCACAGTTGTGGATCGATTCGCTAGAGAAGATCGAGGTGGACTATGCCGCTTGGGTCGTCGACGCTGAACAGATGATTATGAAGAACAAGCTGGCCAGGAGCTGTGGGATGGACGGGTCTGAATCTGGCGCTGCGACAGTCCAAGAGTCACCAACACCCAGTCCCGATCAAATGCCGGAACACCTGGATGATCCTCCGATTGAACGTCAAGCCGGGTCACCGACAGCGCCCGCCTTCGTTTCCACCATAATCATGGACATGGAAGAACAGGAAGAACACCGAGCAGACACTGCCCAGCGGAAACCTGCGCTGAAAATTGATCTTCCTCATACGAGACACAAACGCAACATATCCCGGATCTCCATTGCAGAATCGACGTTTTCAGCCTTTTCCGACATATCAAACGCCGAGATCGTCGAGGCCAAGAGCACACAAGTGCTCCCGAGCCCCAAGATTAACTTGGTAGACAATCCCTTCCGGGCCAGTCGTGATGACCTTGGCAGGTTTGGCTATGGTTCGGGTCAGTTTCAGCAAGGACTGATGCCGGGCATGCTGCAACGTGCATCAACAGCCTCGATAGAGGTGATACCCAGAGACCAGCTCAAGCGCGTCGTGCTGAAGCGGAGTCTGAGCCATGACATGCTCGCCCGAGTTCCATATTCACCGGAGAGCACACCTGCCAAAGCCCTGGAGCAATTGACGGGTGCAGAGCTCGGAGTGCAGACTCCTCCGGCTGACCTGGGAGACTTTCCGACTTTGTTACAGCCGGACATTGATCCCCATGTGTCGACTGCTCAATCATCGCCCTTGTCGATGACCGAACCATTACGTGAACCAAATAAAACAGATGAAGTTGCCCCCCCCTTACCGCGGAAGTCCAGCAGGCGAGGATCCGTTGGTACCAACCGTTTGATTTCACCAGTCACGCCGACGATATCTACAGTCGATCAAGCTCGAAAAGCGAATGAGGAAGCACCTCAATCCGGTACGCGTCCTGGTAGCCATCTGGAAAATGGGTATCCTCCTATTAAGGCTTCTCTGCCGGCCGAAACTCTCGAGCAAAAGATCAAGGACATCCTGACTTCTCTACCGGCAAACATCCGTCTGGCCAAGGATGGAGACTCTCCTAATTCGACTCGGGGTTCATCAGAGCGTTCAACGCGCGCCTCCACACCGACGCCGTCATTGACCCTGTCCCCCGTCAAGTCTGGCCAGCCAAGCCGCCGCAATGCAACCGGAGATTCTGATATCCGAGTGTACCACCTGACGCGCTCCGGGCAAGCACGAGACGCCCCTCCGGTGAAGCTCTTTGTCCGAGCAGTCGGCGAAGATGGTCAACGAGTCATGGTGCGAGTGGGTGGTGGTTGGGCAGATCTTGGGGAATATTTGCGAGAGTACAGCGCTCATCACGGCAGACGCAGCATTGCTGAAGGCCGTCTTGAGCTGGCCAGCTTTCCAAGGAGCGGCCAGAAGGAGACAATCGGGAGTTCTTCTGGAGGAGCGGTACCGCCGGCCAAGGGAGGCAACGGTGTTGTTCATGCTCATCGCAAGTCGAGATCCCCTTCGGCATTGCAATCTACGTTTGATCCTGGCTTTCCGCCGGACTCGAAGAATGCAAGGGCTCGATCATTGCCGCGTGTGCGGTCCCCCGAACCCAATCTCGTCAATTTGCGTGATGGTGCCACGCCGCCACCTGTACCACCAATACCCCCGTCCTACGCAATACAAACGCCAACCATGGCGACCACAGCGACGTCGGCCGACCATGCAACACCGGGCAGGGCGAATCACCAGCGGCCACCAACCTCTTCCCCCAAGTCTATTGTCCGAGACGGGCCAGAGACACCATCCACAACGAAGTCGAGTACATTGGTCAGCCCCGGTGCCACGTCCCTGGGCCCGAACTATACTCCACTTGGAGCTGCGGGACCAAAGTTGAATGGACGTCGAGCTGTCAGCTATAATATCGGGCCTCTACCAGAAAATGAAGAATGGGTGCAAGGCATGGTAGGTAAGGCACGAGCTGTGAGCGGCGGCCCCCAGATCATCAATGGCCCAACAACCACAATCACCACCACGGCGATCGTCGCGTCCTCCACCCCTCCAAGTCGCCGGACGCCCTCCCTTGGACCGAGTCCGAGTCCAAATCCGAGTCTAGCAAGCAATCTGACTTCCTCTCCCAGCGCTGCCGGAAGCCCGCTGGTCCCTTCACGAGCCAGCGATCGTCGGTTAAGCTTGTCTCGGCCCAAAAGTCGCATGAGCATTGGTGATATGAGCGGGATCAAAAGAGTATTTTTGCGGCGGAAGACCGAAAAGTGAAGAGGGACACGTGTAATATTATTCTGGATGTTATAATACAACCGACAGGGTTCACATGGCATTGTCTCGGAAAACAGAACGCCAGGCATCAGCAAGGGTGGTCACTGTTTTGCCATCGAAGACGGGCATTAATAGATTTGCGAACTTGACTGCGAAGGCCAGAGGATGAAGTTCAGCATGAGTGGACCTGTTGAGGGTTGTGTTCGCCATATTGATAGGATCATCATTATCGGTTACTTCTTTTGTTCTGGGCTACACAGCCATGGGTTCGCCTTATCCCCAGAACTCGACGCATCCTGCATTCTGTTGGCTATAGTAGAACTTGCGTCAACGAAGCGGTCCCCCCAAGATATGTCAGAAATTGCGGCCTCTGTCTCATCTAAAAGCCAAGTGGATGGTCCTTCAAGAACTCGATCTCTTCTGGCGTGTTGCACCTGCCTAGGAGTTTGTTCCGGCTTGGAAATCGGCCGAATTTTAAAATGATATCACGATGGTCTTTCGCGAACTTGATGCTGCTGGACACGAACATATGTTCGTCGGAGCCGGACTCGCACGCCGCAGCGAGCTGCTCGAACAACGCGACGCAGGCGATCTGTGACACGAGCTGCTCATCATGCATCAGGGGCATGTAGAAGAACAGCTGCTGGATACGGGTGGCCTGCTGGTGGTCAAAACCCCTGGCGATGGACCGGACGGCGACACTGCACGCTTTGGCGTCGGAGCTGTACGAGTCGGGCGAGCCCCGGAAGACGTTACGTGGGAACTGATCCAGGAGCAGCAGAAGCGCCAGACTGCCTTGTGGTTCGTCGGCCCAGGCGTCTAGTTCATGAGTGTGCGCCCGGGTGATGAGCGGGCCAAAGTTGGCACGAATCTCGTCGTCGAACTTCTCAGGAGGCCGGAACCAGTGGGTGTGAGGCCGGTCGAACCAGAAGGAGATGGTGCGGTGGATGTCTGGGTCCATGGAGGACAATGTTGTTAGTGCAGGTGCTGTATAGCCCCGGATCGCAGACGGGGAGATAGAATGTTGAAGCTGCAGGACCTGCGTGATATGCTTAGCACTAGAGACCGCAGATAATATCAGTGGTGATGAGTACTCTCGAAACCATCCGGGCCCCACCAATCATCGTACCATGTTCTTGCTTGTCACCCGTGCTACCTGACAGACATGGCTTTGTTCTTATACTTTTCTGTTGGTGCCCCTTTGATCTGCGTCGGAATGCGGGAGTAGATCCTGCCGAGTGGCTGACGAATCAAGCTGGTTCATCCCCGCCTTTTTGCAAAACTATACACAATCGTAACCTCCTTGGTGACGAGATCCTCTTGATATCTCAGGAAAATCCAGTTTGACGACGGGAGGTTTAGAAGGGGCCCATCACTAAATCGCCATGATGCCGTCGCGGAATAAAATTGCTGGTCTCAGGGTAAAGAGTTCCAAAGGGGAACAAATCCGAAATTTAAGCTTTCAAATCCGTCCAGCCGAATCATCTGGATTAATTCATTGCAACCGCAATGCCTCTTCATCGAGCACTCCAAAAAGGCTCTCCACCTCCTTGAGCACATTTTGGATCTGAAGACTCAACTGGCCCGTCACGAGCGCATAAGTGTATAGCAGACTGTAGTCCTCGTCGCTCGTCTTCTGCGTGGGACCCTGGGCGTCGCTCCGCCGGTAGGTGAAGATCTTCGCCAACAGTCGGTCTCGCGTGTGATCGATGTTCGGAAGGGCATCGTTGGCGATTGGGTACTCGAGTTTCATCGAGCTGGCCAATACACCGAACAGGTGGCTAATGCGCTTGCACAGCTGTGTTCGCTCTGTGGTTGTTGCTTGAAGAAGGGCTTCCTCCCCCGCGGAGGCCGTCAGATCTTTCGTAATGACGACGTTCATGGCGTGGAAAGCGTCCAGCATCTGTCCGGTGCTTTTCAGGATACGGTTGTACGTGGCGTGTGGGAACGGACCTCGGAGCTCAAACTCGTTTTTGGAAGCTTCGACAAGTCCTTGGAGCTTGGTGAGAAACCTTTCCAGTTCGAACTCTTCACGAAGGTTCATGTAGCGAATGGGATCTTCTCCTTCGGTCAGGGTCGAGAGTGGATCACGTTTCCAGATCAAGCCCATTCGCAGCCAGATGAGGGACAGGCCATCTTTGAGTTTCTGTCGTGCCGAGATCGGCCAGACCGCGCGAGTAATGATCAGACCCCAAATGGTGCCAGACACGACGGCCACGACACGATGTCCCGCGATGGCAAGAATCAATGGGTTCTTCCCTTTATCCTCCTCATCCCCGTCATCTTCGTCGTCCCAAGCAGTCAGACTGTAAGCGTATAAAGCGCTGAGGTTGTATGTGAGCATGATGAACCGGCCCATTGGGCCCTTGCCTTTGCCGATGATGATATAGGCCGTCCAGTAGGCCATGCAGAAGCCGAAGAAGCCGAGGATGAAAGGGTTGTCGTCGGACACTTCCCACGCAGCAATGGCCAGGCAGGCCCCCAAACACGTTCCCAGGATTCGAGAGTAACCGGTGGTATTCGAGGCGCCAATGGTCATACTGCATACAAGCATGTAGGAGAGCAAACCCCACTCTCCCCGCCATCGGGCATAAATCGGCCGAGTCGAGTCGATGAAGCTGGGAAGTGCAAAGAGCATCGCACCCAAGCCCACTTTAATGGCAAATTTGATGTCATCTCGGCGGAAAAAAGAGAAGACCTTGTACAGTTCACCAAAGAAGATTTGCTTGAACCTTGATCGGCCACTCCACGGTGATGATGGGTTGGAATGATCGTGCTCGTGGATGCCAGCAGGATTGCGGAGGAAAAGATCCAACTCATCGGCTTTGTCGATTAACCCGGCAAATTCAGGGTCGATGCCAGCGAGATCGGCCGCTCTGCTGCTCGATTGCCAAAACTTTAACCAGGTCCAGGTCCTTCCGGCGGGGAGTTCCTCGAATTCGAGCTGCATTTCGTCCAGAATGACCAGGTAGTCTTTAACCTGCTCCGCCACCTCGACCAGAGAAAATGAAAAGTGCCCACAGCAAGCGGCCGCATCCTCCCAATCTGCTTCGACGGCCATCGGTCTCAATCCGTCCAGGTCCTTCTGGTCATACACCACTTTCAACGCCTCTTTGCGGGCGTTGCGATAGAGCTCCAGAGCACGATCGAGGCTCACTTGGAACTTGGAATTCGTGGTAATGGCATAATGGGGCTGGGTGTCGAACGGGAGATCGTCCAATATCTCCTTCAGGGTAAAGGCGAGGGATCGCATCGACGGTCCTAAATGCTGAATAAAGAGCTCAAAGATTTGAGATGGGGTGTTGAAAAAAGGCTGGGAATCATGGTCACCAGAAATGCCATCGGGACGATTAAAGTTTTGCTCGAACGGGTCGACAGAACTGAGAATACTTGCATTGTCGACAGAAGATCGTCGTTGATTCATCGACGGCGCGAAGGGCTGCTGCTTCGTCACCACAAACTGCATCGCCGCCGCACTTCGGAGACCACCAATACTTTGGCCAATCCGCTGAACGCAATGAACCAGTTTTGCTTCGACCAGGGCTTGTCGCTCTGTCCCCAAAAGGTAATGCTCATACTTGGCCTCCTTGAGGTTCTTGGGGAGTGTCGTGGACACCTTTTGATGACGCTCACTGACCCTATAGAGCAACGCACTCTCCAGCTCGGATTCGTCGCCCGACAGAAAGCTGCTCGTGATGAGAGCGAGCATGTCAGCGAGCGAGTCGGTAACGTCAACGAGATTCTGCCGGAGTTTTTGCCTTCCGGAGATGGGAAAGACGAAAAATGAGACGAGCATGGTCGCGATGACACCGGTGACAATCATCTTCAGGATTTGCCAGATTTTCTCAAATGAATAATCTCCCGCCTGGACCGCACCTTCTTTGGTCAGGATTGTAATGAGCGACAACCCCGTCAGCGAACAGGCAATGTTGACCAGGGGATCGTTCTTTTTGAGCTTGTACCAGCCGACGAGTCCGAGGCCGCCTCCTATAAAAATGACGAGGTCGAGCGTATAGCCAATCTCGATCAGGTGTACGACGTCCGCGAAGAAGACGGTCACACTCATACTGACGACAGAGACCACGGCGGTGTACAGAAAGGCGGCCGATGCGAGCAAAAGGGCCTCCAGCATGCTTCCGAGAGAGCGTGCCGGGTGGAAATAGACCGTAATCGTGGCGACCAGGTGTTTCGAGTCATTTCGGCCCAAGAGATTGCTCAATGGTGGGAGGAAGGTGGCCAGACTCCCCAGGAGATATGCCAATGCACATTTGAAGACGCCCTTGCCGGTATCTGAACGGACAAAGCCTCCCACTTTTTCTATCGCTTCCTTGCTCCTGATCAAAAGTGGCTGCAGCCTCGAATGCGCTGCCGGGTGAGATGGATCTGTCCGTCCGGCCAGCAAGGGTGTGGTGTCGGTGATGACAACGTCGTCGCCTGGGACGCCATTCCTCCCTTCTAGACTGTGCAGTGTAAAGGTCCGGCGGAGTTTCGCTCCTGTTTGCGGGTCGATGTAGGTGGAATTACGAAGCTGGATGATCCCTGCGGTCAGCTGGCGGCTTCTCTTCTGGTGCGGCGGGCGTTCTGGTCTTACACTGGCTCTGGGATTCCCAAAGGGTTGCCCACCGTCATTTTGTGCCATTGCTGTCGCCGCGCCCGTCTGGCCGCTCTTGGGCAGAGGTGCCAATATAATGCGCCGATTCCATGCACGGCATGCCGGTGGACAAGCTTGCCTGGCTCGAAAGGCGAACTTGTCCTCTGCTGCGTGTGACCGCTTGAAATCGTTGCACGCGTCTAGCTCTCGACGTGTCGCGCGTGCACAGAGAATGGAGGTGTCGAATCGCTGGAGGCCAAACTTGACATCCTAGCACAATTCCCTGTGCATTTAGATATGTTAATTCCTGCTGGCCGACACCAGTGTCGTGCAGAACAACTATTTCTCAAATCGAAGCAGGGGTGTGATTAAGTCTCCGGATGCGGGGAGAGCAATCTCCCAACTTTCACCTACCACACAACCGCTCGGAAGGGACGGTGAGCCTCTCCTCACATTACCAAGTCTACCATCGACCAGTTAACCTGCGGCTAGCATCGCAAGGTCATAACCCTTCAGGATGCCACCCCATCCACGACATGATGCTCACGCAAAGCCGCCCGAATCCATGCGAGCACTTTTCAAAAAATGGCAGAAAAGCTCAGTCCTCGACATCGACGCATCTGATGAGATCGTGGACGCTGCGAAGGACGCTCTGCCCCCAGAGATCCAAAGATTGACGCCTGCCGACAAGGACCATGCATCATCCATCGCCGAACTAATGATCGACTTTGCTGCCGTGGTTGACAGCCTCGACCTGCCAGAAATACTCCCAGCTACAGTTTCAAAGCAAGGGGCTATCGAGATTAAGACGATACCTGGTAGGCGCAAGCTGTGATATTGTTTTATTTCCTTGCATCTAATTTGCTCTGCCGCTGCTGGTGGTGATGGTGGTCGTCGTAGGTCTCTATCTATTTCCTTCTCTTTTCCCTGCACGTGTGCAGGTTGCACTTCTTGACAAATTGCTACACCGCGACCTTTCCAACCCGCAACACCGGACGAATCTACACCTCCATTATGACATACCTTATCCCAGAGCGGCCGATGAAGCAGGCAAACCACAGACAACTTCGGCGGCGTCTTTTTTTGCTTCAGTCAATACGGAACCCCTCCGTCCAAAAGACCCGCTGGTGCATAAGCCCATCACGATCTCGCAGATGCTTCGCCGGAAGCTGAGGTGGATGACTCTAGGGGGGCAGTATGACTGGACCAACAAGGTCTACCCGGAAGAGGCGCCACAGCCTTTTCCGTCAGACATTGCCACTCTATTCAAAGGACTCTTCCCACGGGTGGAGGCTCAAGCGGCCATCGTCAACCTGTACACTCCCGGCGACACTCTGAGCGTCCACCGCGACGTCAGCGAAGAATGTGATCGCGGCTTGATCAGTGTCAGCATCGGCTGTGAGGGCATCTTCATCGTTGGCAATGACGACGGGAGCCGGTCGGTGACGATTCGGCTGAGATCTGGAGACGCAATCTTGATGGACGGCGAGTCCAGGTATGCGTGGCACGCGGTCCCTCGAATACTACCACATACCTGCCCTGGATGGTTAGCGAGTTGGCCAGACTTGCCCCCCGCGCATAAGTTCCAGGACTGGACTGGGTGGATGGAGAGTAAACGAGTGAACGTCAATGTGCGACAAATGAAAATCGAAAAGTCACTCATTCATCCCTGAACCGAAGTCTTATGGCGTGGGCTTGACAGAATAGGCAGGAGACTTTGGCGGAAGAGGTCTTATCAGGCCGTTGGAGATGTGCGTCTCCAAATCGACCCCACCTCAATAAGGGCATTCCGAGAGGTGAGTCCTGGAAGGATGACTGTCACGGTGCGCCGATATGCGGGACGTGAGAAGACGACCAGGGTTCCCAGAAGGGGGGGGTAAGACGGCCATCTCTTTATCTGGAGTTATCGACGCCCAAGGCCATTTGAAATTCTCCTCCCTCTTTCCGATCAGTCAACATGGTGGCCGACTGGAGGTCTCGGGCGACGGCAAAACGCGAGGCCATCCTCAACTCGATACCAGAAAAATGGCGGCTCCAGAAGATCCCTTCTGTCGAAGAGCAAAAGGATGTCACTGGGCCGTACATACAACAATTCTTGAGCACGCGCGAGGTTGACATCACAGAAACCGACGCTGCCGGCATCGCGGAACAGGTGGCCTCTGGCACTTGGTCTGCCGTCGAAGTGACCGACGCATTTTGTCACCGGGCCTCGTTGGCCCATCAATTGGTATGGCCAATGCTGACGGTGAAAGCAGTCCACTAAGGAAAGCAGGTCAACTGCCTTCATGAGACCTTCTTTGATGCGGCCATGGCGTCGGCCAAGGCACTGGATGAGTATTTTGCCGAGCACAAGAAGACGGTGGGCCCTCTGCACGGCGTGCCCGTCTCCCTCAAGGACCAGTTTCACGTCAAGGGTGTCGAGACGACGATGGGCTATGTGGGCTGGATTGGGACATTCGAAGGCCACCCCGACGATCCCCGAAGAGGGACTTTCGAAAGCGAAATGGTGCGGGAGTTGAGAAATCTCGGTGCGGTTCTATATTGTAAGACCAGTGTTCCGCATACGTTGATGAGCGGTGAGACCGTCAACAACATTATCGGCTACACGTACAATCCCAAGAACCGCTCTCTCTGCTCGGGTGGAAGCTCTGGCGGAGAAGGGGCTTTGATCAGCCTCAAAGGGTCGCCCGGTGGGTTTGGCACTGACATCGGAGGATCCATTCGGATTCCCTCTGCGTTCAACGGACTCTACGGCATTCGGCCCACGTCGGGCAGGCTGCCCTACGAGGGGATGGCGAACAGCATGGACGGCCAGAACAGCATTCTCTCCGTCGTTGGACCGCTGGCAACCTCGGCCAGATCGGTCAAACTGCTGGTGAAATCGGTCCTGTCTCAGAGCCCCTGGTTGCATGATCCTCTGGTGGTCGACATGCCGTGGCGGGATGCCCAAGAACAGGAGATATACGACATGGTCAAGCAGTCTTCTTCCAAGAGCCCGCTGGCCTTTGCCGTCATGAAATCGGACGGCATCGTGAATCCTCAACCACCAGTGGCCCGGGCCGTTGCCCTGGTCACGGAAGCGCTCACCAAAGCCGGACACAAGGTCATTGAATGGAGCCCCCCTTCTCACGAGAAACTCCTGTCAATGACGTTTAATACCTGGATCTACGATGGAGGAAAGGATATTTTCGGGGCCTTTGCTCTCTCGGGCGAGCCGATTTCGCCCCAAATTTACATGAGCTATGGCACAGAGGCCAAGGAAGAATTCACGGCGTCGCAGATTGCCGCCAACAACATCGACAAGCGAAGACTCCAGAAGGAATACCTGGACTACTGGAACAGCACCGTCTCGGAGACCGGTACTGGCCGCCCGGTCGATGGCCTCATCTCTCCGGTGGCACCATATGCGGCCGCAAGACCGATGAGATACAAGTACTATGGCTACACCGCATTTGTCAACGGCTTGGATTACCCGAGCGTCGTCGTCCCCGTCACCACGGCAGACAAAACGGTTGATCAGTATGAGGGAAGCTACACCCCGATCAACGATCAAGACAAGGCCACATATGAGGACTATGACGCTGAGATATACGATGGCACCCCTGTCAGCCTGCAGATTCTCGGGAGGAGGTTCTCAGAAGAGAGGACGTTGGCGATTGCCGAATATGTCGGCGGATTGCTTGGGAAGTAACTGAGCTCAGCTTTAGCCTTCAAATGAGCTTTAGTCTTCAAATGAGCTTTAGCCTTCAAATGAGCTTTAGTCTTCAAATGAGCTTTAGCCTTCAAATGAGCTTTCAGACGACAGAGACCATCAAAAGATCTGTCGCCGAGTCATGTGTGCTCGCGTGTAGCTGCTTCTCATTCCCATGCTGTCATCTCACCAGCTTACCAATAGCCGGCTCTGCGGTCGGCGCACAGTGATGGCGCGCATTATGCCTTTACAACCTGTCTTGTCATCTCATCGACATGCAACTTGTTCCGCTCGGAATCTACAAGGCCATGATCAACGGACTGGGTCAGACATGGGAATTCGCCTTGGGCGGTGAGTTGGACAAGGCTCGGTCAGGACGCGTGCCGAGCTTCCGCGCGACACCATCGACAGTGTTTGCGACGGCCAGGCTTGCTCTTGCTGAAGGCGACCGTTTGGACAATGCTTCTATCAATCGATGGTCGGCTCATGGCGGTATCCCTCCGGCGCCTCCCCTCTCCAGCCTAGAACATCGCCTGGCGAAGCATGGCTGACACACCAGCATCCGAGGAATCGCACGAGTCTGCACGCGGACACAGTGCCCCGCAGCCGACGAGCAAAACGCCGGCTGTCAAGGACAAAGAATGTCAGTATTGCCACCAGCACTTCACGTCGTCGTCGCTGGGCCGGCACTTGGACCAGTTCATCTCGAAGAAGAAGCCGGACGGGATACACAATGTCGAGGAGATCCGCCGGTTGCGTGGAGGGATTACAAGGCGAACCGCTCGAGGCGGCAAGCGTCTGGACGAAGAGAGCCAGTCGCAACAGGATTCACCGGCACCATCACAGCAAAGGCTCCCTCCTCCCAGCACCGACATCAATCGGGTCCCTCCAGAAGGGTATCATGTGCGACTGAACCGGTTGAACTGGCAAGCGACAGGCGTCATCACCGACCCATCTTCTCTCGATTCACATCCAGCAGCGGTCTCTTCGGCCAGCCCGGCGATGGTGTCAAGCCCGGTGGGCACCAAGCGGAGCTTCTCGACGTTTGCGCAGGACCTGAATAACCCTACCACGACGGTTGAGAATGCTCGCGCTCTAGAGCTGGCCTTGCGAGAAGTCCTCGATTCGGTGCGCGCAGCAGCGAAGCACGCCGGTCCCAAACCGTCCCCCTTCCCCTTTGACCTTCAATCTCAGACCTTTCCCTCGCTCTGCCTGGCCGTCCTTCCGGCGCCTCCCACGCTGTTCCAGGCCTCCCCTTTCTCGACTCTGCAATCCATCCCCATCTCTCCGCCCGGGCCCGACCAGCTCCAGCCACTGCGGCAGAAGTTGAGCCAGATGGTTGATCTTTGGAAGTGGCAGTCGCTCCGCCGGGCCCAACCCACGGCATCCAACATCGCCGACGAAGCGGACTTCCTCACCCGCGCCGCCGCCCAATATACCGAGTCGAGCCTCAACCACGTTGACACTTCGTTCCAGAACTGGATGGCCCATCCGCCCGATATCCGCGGCGTCCTCTGGAATGTCGAACTGCTGCGCGCGTACAAATCCGAGCAGGACAAAGTGACCGAAATGGAGGATCAGCTGGAAAGACTACAACAAGAGGCCAATCAGCTGATGCAGCAGGTCGAGTATCTTTCGCGCTGCCAGTGGCCCCGGGAGATGGCCCTGTGGCCGCCGGAGCGGAAGACTTTCGACAAACACATGCGCGACGAGCTGCGGATGCTCAGTCTGACCAAGGTCATCAATGGCGAGGCGAGCAGCGAAGACTTTTCGCGGATCGAAAACACCAACACACGAGGCGATAAGTGGGACTTTGACAAGCTGGTCAACAAGTGGAAGACCCACGTGCGAGAGGATAGGAACCGGCGCATACCGCCCATTGCGGCCGCGCCGGCCGTGCTCCCGACGTCGTCAGAAGCAGGGCATTCCTCGACGACCACGACGGCGGGGGGCCCAGAATTCAAGAGAAAGAGTGACCCGACCGTGAATGGGCTGTCGAATGGTAATGGGTCTACAGGCGAACATGGCGATGAGAGGCGGAGGACCCCACGGCTACCGCTAAACAAGAATATCAGCATCATTTCCGATCTATGAAACTGGAAACATTCCTGCTGCAGCATGCGCAACGTTATGTGGAGTAGCCATTTGTGCAGTTAATGACGCTGCTACGACGGATGCTGCTTCTAATATGAATATAGTTACACTCCAACATTTACCACTGGCCATCTTCACCAAGTTCTTGTCCGCCGATGTTCCCACGGGTATAAAAAGGAAGCTTCAGTCTCCATCCCAAGGGGTTGTATCCAGATCCCAGAACGCCGTGCATAAATTAGGTAGATTCCTTTTCGTTGACCTCAACCGGAATCGCTTCTGATATTCATCAGTCAGAACCAAGTGTCGCGATCATCTTCCCACTTCAACATTCCCGAAACCGATCGGGGATTATGGGCCATTGCAGTAACCGCCTCCTCCTCCACCTTCCCTTCTCGCAGGTCATCGCGGCCAAACGACAACACAACCACAGCCGTGGCAGGAGGTGGTGGTAGCGGTGGTGTTATTCCTCTTCGTCGCCTTCCTTTTCCCGCTTGGCAAACAAGCTGATTCTCCTCTGGACCGCGTAGATCCCGAAACCCACCAGTGCCAGCACGAGGAACAGGCAGATGACGATGATGGCGATGACATAATTGCTCTGAACCATCTTGGACCGTTGTCGGCGCCGCAGCTACTGCAACGGGAGCCTCACCAACTATCCACGGGGACGGCAATGGGTACGGGTCCGACCTGGTGTACTTGTGGACGGAAGAGGACAAAGGCGGTGGTGCCGGTGCCGGCGCTGGTGTCGGGATTGCACCCTGCAGCGGCAGAGGCACGCTCTGAGTTCGTCGGTGGATGAGGATAGAAGGGTGTACCCGGGTGCGGAACCGGATTGGCGGCGGAGGACTGAGTCCTGGACCCAGCAGCAGGCAAGCGCTCGATGGAAGTTCCTTGATCGTGACGGGGTGAGAAGTGTGGGTGCGCGGCGAGGTCGGCCGAGGGGATTCCAACAGTGGGCGCGGCGGCGTGCCACTGGAGGGAGGGGAAGAGGTGGTGATCGGTGAATCAATCTTGATGATCAATTTGACGGTTGCTTTGTGTCCACGGTCGAGCGTCGAGAGTGTCAGTGTTACAGAGAGAGTTGGTAGGATTGGGAATCAAGCAGTCATGAAACGTAACAAAGCTATCGTTAGATCCGAGTGATTCGTCAAGGCAAAGCTCATCAAAAATACACACACTGTGGGCATGAAGTTGTTAGTAGGAACAGAACATCAGGACGTACGGGGACTTCTTGTATGAATCACGGTAAATGAGAGGACCAGCCTCGCGTCAGGCATCATGCGATTTGGCTGATGGCTGGGTTCAGGATGGTTGGTGAGTTGGTGGGTGGTGAGATTCCAGCCAACTCAGACCAGCCACGGCGTTGCTTGCAGTCTAGACCAAAACAGAGCTAACCGAGAATAGTCTAGTTGTGGCAGGAAACGGGCCCAGCCGATTCTTGGCACAGCTCTCTTTCCCCCCTAGTGCGGGGATGCCGCTTTTTACCCTGCATGTCTCAAACCCTCTCCAGCCTTTTGTCGTGTCCTCGTCTTCAATTTTAATGCCAGGTCGTCCTTGTTTGTGAGATGCTCTATCATGCTTAGCTCGGTCTAGAAGGCCACTGCAAAAGGGCCAATCGAATCTTTGGCTTTCCAGATATTTTTGGAAACAGAGACTTTGGCCAATGACTCTGACCGCAAGTCCGCGTCCACGGGTCGACCAGATTGCATGTGCAGACTCGCCACTCCTAGGTCCAGTTCTCTGCTGTCTGGACTGATTTGTCGGTGCTTCGTGGTCTTCGAGTCCGACAAAGAACTCGATTTATAGCCGACATACACGACCACGCTTGAGCTTTGCGGACACCTTGCTTCTCTTCAGATACGTGACCTTGAAGAGATTCAACGAGCCTTCCCTCTGCTGCTCCACCTTCATCTATTATGGGATGTTGATATTGCAATAGAAGAGGCAAGCCTCGTCTCCCACAATCTTTCCGTCAGTGACGGCCAGAATGAATATATTGCTCCTCGCCCACGACAACTTTGCCAAGCGCGTGTCGCTTCCCAGGCCTCCAGCAGCGCCATCTATACCACTCTGGCGTCCTCTGGTTGTCACCCGTCGCTGTCTTACAGGCGGTCATTATTCTTGCTGTGGGTGAACCGACAGACCAACATCAGGAAGGAGAGAGGAAGGCCTACCCGACCGAATTTGATTGTGCTGGATTGAGGAACTGGCGGCTAGCGGCCAAAAGGGTTTGCATCAAGATTCATGAAACCTGCGAGAAATGTGAATTCCCCAGTAAATGTCATTACAGTGCGTCCGGTGTACTGAATGAGCATCCGAACATGGCGGCCTGCGTGCGAAGCCCAAACTTGCATGTCATAGGCAAATTAGGGGAAGGACACATCAAGGCCTTTGTCAACGAAGATGGAAACTTGACAACACATCCCCACGCGGGAGGTGTCGAGCTGGAAGAACAGAAGCCAGCCCAAAGGACAAGGCCTTCAAACTCGATAGGAGGAAATCTGCATTGGACCAGAAGGCCGTGAGCTATACCTGAGGAAGGTACACTTGCAAGAACTCTCCAGTCGTCCTGGACAGCTGGAGAGAAGAGCAAAAAGCTAACGGTGCACGTCAGAGGCCTGCATGGTCGATATTTGCTCATAATTGGTCCAGTCCGATGCCGCCAAACACTTGGGTAATCAAAAAGTGGATTCATAAGAATAATCAAGACTTGGCCTCATATTTGGCAGCGGAACTTGCATTTGTTCAGCACAATCAAGCCTCGGTAAACCCCACAAGGCTAGCCGACCCCGCTGGCAGCCATGTACGCTCCCCAGTCTCTGGGAATGGAATTTCTCCTCCGGCCACTACATGGTCGCCGAGCCGCGGATAGTTGATTTAGCCCTCAAGGCCACAGCGGCCAGAACTTATATCTAGTATAACCGTGTTAGTTCATCCTATTACCTCGTCTGTGTCCAGACGTCCATCCGTGATTGAAAGTGCTTATTGGAGAAATGGCTGGTCACGAATACCCACCTCGAGAGGTGTCCTATTACACTCGCGACGCGCTATTGTTTGCAAACAGCATCGGCGCGACGAGCGACGAGTTACAATTTCTCTATGTTGGACAAACTCTCCTAGATGTATTGCCTCATGCCTTCTAACTTCGGAAGGAAAAACACCCGGACTTTCAGGTCTTCCCCACATATCCTACCGTCCTCGGTGAGTCAGATCATGTACCCTCCAGGCCATGAAGATTCGGCCTCCAAGTAACGACGATGGGCACAAAACAGCGTACAAAGGCGAAGAACAAGACGTCATCGACGCCTACGCGCAACAAACCTTCGAGCAGATCCCCGGAGCGCCAACGCTGGATGGATCACGAGCCGTTGATGGCCAGAAAGCCTTCAAAATCTTCCGTCCATTGCCCCGGAAATCCGAGGGCAAGAGCCTTGAATTGCGCAAAAAGGTCGTCGGGATCTACGACAAGGGGAAAGCGGGGACCGTGATCGAGACGACAACGTCGCTGGTGGACAAGGCCACGGGCCAGCCATACACGACAGAGACCGGAAGCGTGTTCTTCGTCGGTCAGGGAGGCTGGGGAGGCCCCAAAGGTCAGCGAAACGAAATCATTCTCCCACAGAGATCACTCCAGCAACCAGCAATGGCTGACTTTGTCCTCTCCATGACAGGTCCCAAACCGACAGTGTATGCACCACCAAAGGACCGGAAGCCAGACAGGGTCCATACCATTCAAACCGGCAAAGAGGCAGCACTGCTCTATCGGTAGGTAAGCCCCATGGGCCACGCCCACATCGCTCACTCCTCGGCCACAGTTTGAATGGCGACTACAATCCCCTGCACGCGGAACCGGGACCAGGCCAGAAAATGGGTTTCGGTGGTACCATCCTGCACGGACTCGGCACGTGGAATATGGTCTGCCATGGCGTCTTGCAGGCCTTTGGGGGCTCCCAGGCCGCCAACCTCAAGGAATTTCAGGCCCGGTTTTCCTCGCCTGTGAAGCCAGGCGACACCTTGGTCACCGAGATGTGGCGGACCGGCAACGTGGATCAGGACGGCTTTGCCGAGATCGTCTTTCAGACCAAGACTGGCAGCGGCAAGGTCGCGCTGAGTAACGGGCGAGCCTTGGTGAGGATTGTGGATCAGAAGGGTGCTGCCCGTCTCTAAGTTGGCGCCGACCCAGCTCGCGCTAGGCTTGATCTATCCGGAGATGCATTTTTCGCTCTGTGGTATTCCGCCTCCGCATACCCATGCTCTGGCTGATGTAAAGTCGCACCGATGATACTCCGTCTGAGGAGCACATACCTAGATTTGATCAAGTTAGGATACGAGAATCTCCACGGCGCACAATCAGCTAGTAAACAACCGACATGCCGGTTTAGATAGAAACAGGTCTGCTAACAAAAGGTGAACTGTTATACGTCCCCGCATCTGTCTGCTTGGATCAGCAGGGCCATTGGTCTGGACATACGACCTCCGGCATGTTCCCGTCAACTCCGGACGGAGCCTGACCGCCAAAATGATGAGATTGTTACAGAGAAACGGCCAGGTACTGTAGTGCCAAGACGGAACGACTCTTCGCCAGGGGATCTGTATTGTATCCTTTGAGGCCGGGATTCAGTCTCCGGTGCACCCTCGGTAATCGGGCGGAATTTGGCACAGCAAAATTACCCCACCCTCCTGAGAGCTTAGGTCTTGTATGTCAACACCAGTTGAAGCTGGGTTTGTTTGTCCCGAACATATTCAACTGTAAGTCTCAGAGGCCATCTGCGGGGACGCCCAGGCAACCTGGCACTGACCTGAACCGGTTACCAGAATATTTGATCAGGAGCATACCAAAGAACCAAACAGACCTTATTCCCAGATCTGCCAATCATGAAAGCGATCCAACTAAAACAGCTCGTCAAGGGCCCGGACGAGTTGTCTGTTGCCCAGCTCCCGGACCTCCAACCGTCACCGGACAAATACCTGATCAAGATCCATGCTGCAGCGGCCAACTTCTTCGACATCCTCCAGATCCAGGGCAAACATCAGCAGAAACCCCCGTTGCCCTTCATTGCGGGCAACGAGTTCTCAGGCGAGGTGTTGGCGACGCCGAGCAAGAGCTCGAAGCCCAAGTTCAAGGTCGGAGACCGGATCTTTGGAGCGGGACTCGGCGCGTTTGGAACGCAGATTCTAGTCGACGAGGCCGACATCCGGCCTGTACCACGGGGATGGACGTATTTGGAGGCCAGCAGTCTGTTCTATACCGCGCCCACGGCGTATGCGGCGCTGGTGCTGCGAGCGAGGGCACAGAAGGGTGAGTTCTGTCGCCAGCGAGCCGTCACTTTCCATGGACCCAGGGAGGGCCCCAGGCTGACTGAGAGGTGTAGGTGACTATGTCTTGGTGCATGGCGCTGCAGGCGGTGTGGGACTGGCTGCGATAGAGATCGCAAAGGCATTGGGGCTCACCGTGATCGCGACGGCCAACTCGGAGAAGAAGCGAGCCGTGGCAAAGCAGTTCGGCGCCGACTTTGTGGTCGACAGTGAGTCCGACTGGGTCGAGGCCGTGCGGAACTGCACGCCGCAGAAACGTGGCGTCGACGTCGTCCTGGACCCGCTCGGCCTCATCGAAAAGAGCCTCAAGTGCACGCGATGGGACGGCCGTCTGGTCGTCATCGGCTTTGCCGCCGGCGAGATCGAGAAGATTGCCATGAACCGGTTGCTGTTGAGGAATGTGAGCGTATCCGGCTTGTTCTGGGGCATGTACGCGACCATGGATCCTCAGGCCGTCGTGACCGTCTGGGACACGCTCCTGAAGATTATCGATCAAGGCAACATCAAGCCTTTGACGTATACCGAGGAAGATTTCCGGGGGTTGGCAAGTGTGCCTGCCGCGCTGAAGCTGCTGTCGACGGGTGAGGCGTGGGGCAAGATTGTCGTTGATGTATCGAGCGATGGTAAAAGCAAGTTGTGATGATCTTCTCTGTGCGTGTTCCCGGTCATTTCTGGTAGGTAGCATTGGACCGCTGTCAGAATTCAGGCAGTTCGTTTTCCGGATGATACTGAAGATTCAACACCACCGACTTTAGAGAGACCTGCCTCGCTGCTTGTTATCACTGACTTTCCGGCGTTCTTTTCTGGAGAACTGAAGACCAAGGTCGACGACTTGCTCGCAGTGGATCTGCTTCAGTCGCTGTCATCGTTGCTGTCTTCAGCGCTTCGCTTGCGCTTTCCCGTCGCATGACCTTCGGCACCAGCTGTGTCGCACAAAGTGTTAGAGTCTTCAAAGACATAGCACCGAGCTTCCCTTTCTTCTCCCCGCCAGGCACCCTTCCGCTTGCCCTCAGCACTCCTATCCTTACCCGTAGTAATATCCCCAATGGTTCTTGCGTGTTGATAGCCGGGATAGGCAGACCATGGGAACCGGAAGCTTTCCACCAGTCTCAAACCACAATGGCGGGCCAAGTCCCGGATGTTCCACAAGGTGTATGGCTCGCCTTCAAATAACGTCACTAGGATCTGGCCATTGACCGCACCATGATTTATGGTGCTAAAATCCACATCGTCATCGGTGTAATCTGCACAGTCGCTCGTCCTCTCGTCACTCGAATGTGGAATCCTGGCGGGATTTGAGGGAGAGGACAAAAGTGGCTTGGCAGCATTGAAGAAGCCCACCAGCAGTTCTTGATTGGCACGAACCTGCCGATTGACATCCGTACTTATCCCTCCGACGTGTGGGAAGTTGAACCCAATTTTAGTGAAAGGCGAGTGAGGACGGAGCAGTTTTCTGTGCGTCGAGAACAGCCGTGTGGCATCGACTCCAAAAAAGACAGAAACCTGAGGTCGGCGGCAACGGGATGCCCCTTCACTGTCGTTACTGCTTGCTGGAGAATTGGGCGACGAGAATCCTTTCCATTCAGATTCTTCAGAGGCTCCGTCCCCTTGCCCCAACGGAACGTCAGTGTCATGTCCTTCCGGGGCCGCATTCTTCGTGGCGAGGCCTTGGAGCGTTTCGATCGTGCTCCTGGCTCGTGGGTATTTCTCTTCAAGGACACCTTTTGGATCGTAGCATGTAGCTATGAGAGTCGATGGTCCATAGTTTCTTATCAACGACAGAGCAAAGGAGAAATCACCTGAGGGCTGTCAGAAGATCAAAGGTCTCAGAACACAAAGCTCTCCTCGAGCGCTAACCCAAGAGATGGCCTGGTCATACCTTCGCCAACAAGAAGGACGGTGTCCTGTCGAGTGAATGGTACCCTCTGACGACGCTGCTGGCCATTCTGGCCATTCTGAGGAAGCTTCTTTTTTTGTTGCCATGACGCTACTTGACTATGCTGTCTCCGGCCCACAAAAGGCTTTCTGGTCTTCGGGGTGTCATGATGGTTTGTGTGCTTTCGAGCTCGTTGTTTACTCCCTCCCATCCACGTGTTGGAAAGGACAATTGGCGTCCAGCTGTATAAATAGTTTCCCACCTTTTACCGACTAACCGTCTGATTTGAACGCTCCAAGTTTTGGCCTCAGTTTCGGCCTGACGCATAAAAGGCGTGAAGATAGCCGAGGATTCTCTCTTGGCGCCAAGACAACAAACCTCTCGCCTCAACTTGACCACGCCACCCTGCAAATCGTCGAGTCGATAGCCGGCTCCAGTTAGATGACGAAGTGTGCATGGACAGGTGTAGTACTACTCGCTGAGAAGTCGGAGGGGAGACTATGATAATTTACTACCTTGGGGCCTGCAATCCTACCCTCAGCGACATCATGGCTGCAGAGACGAGTGGACTAGGATGATGGAGTGTAAGTATGTGTAGGTGAGTGAGTAACAAAATCTTTTACGACGACTCCTTGGCAGATGGATCATCAGCAGAGTCCCATGTATGGGTAACAATACGGCCAAACTTATTCCCTTGGCGATGCTGATGGAAGAAACCCATTATTGGCAAGTTCAAGGGACCAGAATTGTGTGTGGAGAGAGCGGTGACCTGAACCCTTCTGTCAAGGCACGGCTTATTTCTCCAGTGCTAACCAGGACGACAAAGACGATGTTGCCATTTTCGATTCTACACCATGAGTGATACAAGATCCACCGTTGCTGAAACTTATATCGCAACGACGTGAAGAGAACGAGGAACGCCAATGCCGGAGCTGACCTTGTTCAGATTGCCAACTACCGTTGCTGTGCTGAAGATGCTTGAGATTTTGTGCTCGGGATCTGCTACCTCTTGATTGAATTGTGGCTGTGGATATCTACAAGCGTATGTAGAGACTGCCCTCTCTAGATTCTGCCCAAATAGTCAACTCTTCGAGACAGCTCTGATAGGGAGTCATTCCGGGCTCGCTGGGGGCAGAAGTGGCGCTGGGCAATTAATGTATACCACACTTCTATTCTAACATTCTTCTCAATTCATTCTCACATCCTTCATCGTGGTTCAACTCTCTTTCTTGCAAGACTCATTGGGCCCCGTTACGAGCGTCCACGCCATGCTCACGCCCTTCAATCCCTAACTTTTACGACATCAATCCTGTCAAAATCTACAGAAATCGGTGTTGAATTTGCACAGACCACCAGTTGCGGAGCAACCAGAAAATGACGTGCCGCGTGACAGACACAAACCATTTCATTCACCTTCGCCGCCCCACTCTCTTCCTCTTCTCTCTCCGCCAGCCATACCCTTTGCAACGACCGATAGCCCTGACAGACCAAAAGCCACACCATAACAGACAGCACTCCGTTTCGCCATGGTACAACAAGAGCTACCCGCACGGCCCGCGCCGAAAATTGCCAACACACAAGCTGCTGGAGGAAACAGACTCGCACAGACTGTCCAGGCGCAGCCCCATACTGAGTTGTCACACTGTGCCAACTACCCCGTCGCCGAGATGGAGCAACAGATTGCTACTATCCAGCAGACGATGGACAAGATCAGGGCTGAGTAGGCCTTCAGCTCTTGCTTTATTAAGAGATATTGCTGAAGTTTACTTGACACAGAGTTTTTAATTTGAGGGCTCAATTGCAGAACGCAAGAGTATACCATGCCACAGATGCTTTAGCTGTTATGGTCAGCACCGAAGCGGGCCCCTACCCTCACGTTCCAATCGGACTGCCCATCCCTAACTTTCCTGCCACACCTGGTGACATATCGCAGATGAACGGTATTCTCCCCTTCCAATGCTTTCCTTTTTTTGGCTCGCTGAATTGATAATGATTTACACAGTGGCCCAGTGTCGCAATATCCTCACGTCCCTCGAGTGGCCTGTTCCTCAAGGTCAAGTTGGAGCACGACAACTCCAAACAGCTGTGCGAGCGGCAGTCGGACTTGCACCTATCTAATCAGGAGCCTTACATAGAACTCGGTTTCCCGTCAGATTCATGCAAGGTAGAATGCGGTGGGGGGAACGGGTCGTGCAAGCCCATGCAGTGGAGTTTAGGAGACAGCTTTGGAAGAACTGGATGAGGGAGCGGACAGGCTGGTTCCGTACAATTTCGAAGCCATGATCGGCAGATCAGTGTTGTAGACCGAGATCAGCGTTCTAACACAAAAGCCAGGGTCGAGCAGCTGGAGAGATGCACCGATCACAGGTAGCAAAGCATTAGCTAGGCTTCATACTCATTAAGATGCCTCAGAACGAACTTGAACCTTTCCTGCCCGTCCTTCAGGGCCGTAGGTACGTTAGGATTAAGTTCTCATAAAGGCCACCAGCTTCATTTGCCCATAAGATGTATCGATAATCTTGGTCGATTACTGTCAATATTCGAGGGCGACCTGACGCTTTCCTTCATCCTCGTTGGGAACACAGGCAGTGCTCAAGCTCGCTTGCTTCCGGTACTTTTACAACACCGCTGTCAGCTGCCTCTCAGATAGAATAATCAGCCAACTCATCTTGTTTGGTTCATCACTACTGTGGGTTGGAGAATTACCAGTTGTGGATCCTTCGCGGCCATCTCAAACAGGTTCGTTCAACTTGTATAACTATGGTGATCTGAAACCCTCTCGTTCCTCCATGATGATTTCTTCTGCCCTTACTCATCTTGGTTTCCATCGGTGAATTTCCGAATGAGTGAAATCGGGTTATTCTGATTGCAATCTGACGCAATGATCCTGCCAATATAGTAATGGTACCACAGCTCTTCTTCGACAATATACAAAGCCCGGATTTGACCTTTGTCAGTCCACCTCTGCCAGAGTCAAGCCGTAGCCGTGATTGGATCCATTGTCGGCTGGGTGGTTGTTCTATTTCTCGACTTCAGAAGCAGTCACCTTGTCCTTATTCACAGCCGGTTCGGAATTTTCCGCGGACAGATTCAATCCCAACACCATCTCTTCTAGAAGATCTTTGAAAACCTTCAAAGCTGATTCTTCTCCGCATTGTTGCACCAAAATTCCCCAGAGACTCTCGAATCCATCCCGCGTTTGTGGATGTTCTGGGCCAAGAACTCTGCACGAGATCTGTAAGACTTCGACCAGGAGCTCTCTTGCTCTTTCATACTCGGCCCCATTCCCCAACGTCACGGCAAGGTTATTCATGCTGGTTAGTGTAAAAGGATGCTCCATACCCAGCACCCTCTTCATCGTCTCCATCACTTGCACCCCTAGATCTTCAGCCTCCTTCCACCGTCCTTGATTCATGAATGTCGAAGCGAGGTTGCCCATGCTGGTCAGTGTAGAAGGATGCTCCATACCCAGCACCCTCTTTCTCGTCTCCATCGCTTGCACCCCTAGATCTTCAGCCTCCTTCCACCGTCCTTGATCCCTGAATGTCGAAGCGAGGTTGGTCACGCTGGTCAGTGTATCTGGATGCTCCATACCCAGCACCCTCTTCATTGTCTCCATCACTTGCACCTCCAGATCTTCAGCCTCCTTCCACCGTCCTTGATTCCTGAATGCCGAAGCGAGGTTGGCCATGCTGGTCAGCGTATCTGGATGCTCCATACCCAGCACCCTCTTTCTCGTCTCCATCACTTGCACCTCCAGATCTTCAGCCTCCTTCGACCGTCCTTGATTCCCGAATGTCGAGGCGAGGTTTTCCATGCTGATCAGTGTAGAAGGATGCTCCACACCCAGCACCCTCTTCATCGTCTCCATCACTTGCACCCCTAGATCTTCAGCCTCCTTCCACCGTCCTTGATTCAGGATTGTCGAAGCGAGGTCGGCCATGCTGGTCAGTGTATCTGGATGCTCCATACCGAGCACCCTCTTCATCGTCTCCATCACTTGCACCTCCAGATCTTCAGCCTCCTTCCACCGTCCTTGATCCCTGAATGTCGAAGCGAGGTTGGCCATGCTGGTCAATGTATCTGGATGCTCCATACCCAGCACCCTCTTCATCGTCTCCATCACTTGTATATTGAGCTCTTCAGCCTCCTTCCACCGTCCTTGACCCATAAACGCCAAGGCCAGGCTATTCATGCTGCCCAATGTCGAAGGATGCTCTCTGCCTGCTGCTTCCATTCTCGTACGTAGGACAGCAGCGGCTAGCTTTCCACTGTCCGCAAAACGACCCTGACTTTGGTAAAAGGAAGAAATCTCCGAAGCAGTTTTACAGCTTGCCACCTCTTGACCTAGAGAGTGCCCTTCATTAAAAAGCTGCCCATCGTTTTGAAGACACGTGTCCAAATGTAGCAAAAGGGAATGCTTCAGGGCAGCAGGCGTCTGTATATGCTCACAAAGCGTTATTGAACTGACAAGGACGTCCATTCCTTCTCGAGAATACATCTGACGGCGCTTTAAACCTATGCGAAGCTGCATCCAGTCTCGAATAAGTGGATGTAGATTAAAAATTGATCCTTCTTGGTCCGTTCGTCTAATATCCTGTAGAAGGGCCAGAGTATGTGTTTCGCTGAGGAGATCCCAGAAACGATCACGGTCCCAGTTAAGTCTTGGCGTCTCTACCGTTCTAGGCTGGGGATTGTCTTCAGCAGATGTGAAAGAATCTGCAATGGTTTCATGTGGCTCGGCAGAAATAGATGAATCGCCGCTGTCTGAATCTGTGTCATCGGAAGCTGTGAAGATGTGCATCCATCGAGGATTGTGGAATGCCCAGTAGAGAATAAACAGAGACTCGCTGATTTTCGTTGGGCCGAGGAACGCGGAAATAGTCAGGAAATGTTCTGCATCCTCCTGTCGTTTGGGGTCGTTCTTGTACAGCTGCCGAAAGGACATCTCCCACGTCGTGAAGGCATTGATTGTTTGGCTCTGATCAGCCTCCTCGACCGCACGCATAGCACCATACTCCCAGAAGTGTTTGGGAGTGTGCCTGAGAATTTTCTTTCGCTGCGTCTCGTAAGTAACTAGGAATTCACTCAGGTTTTGGATTGGTAGTTGGATGTACTGCATGTAGGCTGCGGCCTGATCTAAGGCCAGAGCAAGATGGCCAAGTCGAGTGGCAATTTTGGATGCTTCCGGCGTATACTGATCGATGTTAATGCCACGAAAGCCGCGTAGCAAAATCTTCACAGCTTCGGCGGGCTGCATGGGTGGAATTTCGATAACAGTGCCTAATCGCTCAATACTTCGGTGACGGGTTGTAATAAGGACATCGCTGCGACCTATTATCTGGATTAGCAAGCACCAAAATGAGCGAGTTCCACAAATAATACCTGGCGGAATAAATCGTTGGTTATCTTGCTCAGGGTCATCGTAGTTGTCAAACACAAGCAGCCAACGAGCATCCCACTCCTTAAGGGTCCTCAGAACGAACTTGACCCTTTCCTGGTCATCCTTCAGCGCTGTAGCAACGTCATGATCAAGCTCTTGTGCGAAAGTGACAAAGGACGCTGTCACAGACGTCTCAGAGCTTGCATTCGCCCAAAATATGCCCCGATAAATCTTGGTCGATTGCTGACAATATTTGAGGGCGATTTGGCTCTTTCCTTGTCCTCCTATCGCTTGCAGAATTAAGACTTGTGGGTCCTCTGTCTCGCCGGAGGAGAAAAGAGACGAAATTCTGCGAAGCTCATCTTCTCGCCCAATAAAACCTTTCAAGAGCTGGCGAGGAATTACCGAATATGTCACCCATTTTGGCTCTTCGTCTGCGAAAATGATAATCAGTTGGTGATTCATTGCATGTATGGGGTTCAAGAACAATGTGATGCCGCTTTAAGAGATGGAATCACATCTTAGCCGGTCCAATGCAAGATGTAGCTCGTGAAGAGGTCCTGCACGTAAAATCAACTTGAATCAAAGCTCACCTTTATCTCCAGAGGTCCAGGCCATCAGGAAAGCTTTCATACAGGCCGCGGCGGTAGCGGCCGCATAGTTCTGCCATCGCTTCATCTTATGGCTGTCGGCGTAATCGCATACTCCTTTGATCACGATGCAGGGAAGTTGATCCCAGACGTCTGCGCCTTCCATCTCAAAGGCAATAATTTGAGCAGAATCTGCAATTCTGTCACGATCTTCGGCAGAATTCATCACAGTATCCGCGGATCCCATCTTCCCAAAGTGGACGAGTGGTTTCTGGCCCAGAGGAGTCGCTAATCGGCTGCGAACAAGTCTGCTCTCTGCGCATCCGACCTTGTCACAATGTGTTGCCACCGCATTATCACAAATCTCTTTCTCGCCTTTGGCGCATTGAGCGCAGCTAGAAGTAGCCTCGTGATGTTTGTGGATATATGACGGCTCATACAGTTTATCCTGATCGGAGCCAGGATACTTTGCTTCTGGTAGTTTCTGTTGTAGTGGTGTAAGGTGTTCAGTGATGTTCTTCTGCATAGCCTGGCGGTAGTGATTGGTTTTGAACTGTTGGAGGACTGCTCGGATCTCTTGGCTGGGTCGGGACAGACTGTCCTCGACAGTATGCTTCGTCTTGAATGAGCCGGGATATTGACGTCCTAAATCATATTGATCCAGGCCTTCGCTTATGATCACGTCCCCAAGCAAGATCTCTTTCTTGGAACCAGCGTCATACGGGATGCCTCCGCATATTCCGACCACCAGGGCGAGCTTGATCCCAGTAAAGCTCATTCGGAGACCTGTGGCCACGCTGGCGGCGCTCACTTTTGCGATACTTGGCATATGAACCAGGACGACATTGTGGTCTCCAATCACTCCTGTGGTGTATGCATTGGGATCCTTTGCGGCTTTGCCACATTTGGGCCAAGTTTTATCAAAAGCAGCTTGCACACAGTTGGCTTCTAGGGGCAAGGCACATATGATGGCAATCTCAAAGCCACGGCGATCGAGCGGAGGGGAAGAGGGTGCCATTTTGATGATGACGTGTTGCGAGATCGTGTATTGCTGAAAACCGATTCGGAGCGGGCACCCAACTCATCAACGCTGGGTGGAATAGCAGTGAGAATAAGCCGTGAAAGCCTCCGGTTGATGGCACCGCCGTGGCGGTTTCGGCCCATGCTCGATGAAGACAGTGAAAGAATGGAATATTGGCAGAGAGAATTCAGGCGTCACAGGTGCGATCATGCTGAGCTGAGGCTGAGATGCAGTCTTCGGCTGATGCATGGCGGCCACTTTGGCGCTCTAGCCCAGCCTGATTTTGCACACCCCACTCCCGTTCCCATCTCATAAGCGATCCAGTCTGAAAATGCCACGCCATCTTGACATGAATGGAATGAATTCTGTGCGCCAATAATAACCAGGAAGATGTAGGAGGAAGGCATGAAATGCTGGTGTCGATTCGCGATCATAGGCTTGACATCACTTGATGGTGGAGCCTGAAACTTCGGCTGTCGATTGTATTCGACTTGGGCCAGCAACGCTGGGTATTATGTTGTCCAACGCAGACCTGTTCACCTGTCTTCATGCTTTATCAAGGCGCTGGCCTGGTGGCTAGTTAGTGGTTAGTTTGGTACATTCCGTAGGCCGTCCCTCACTGGATCGCATGAAGGCCGATCCCTGAGGAAATTGGCTGCCCAGGCCAGTGGGCTTCCTGTGCGAGTTTGTGGCAACTAGCCGCTTTCGGCAGGCTAAACTGGAAGAAGTAATCCGCGGCCAGTAGAGATCTTGTATCAATTGTGAATCTAGACCTGAGAGTTGCAGATACTTTCAAGCACCGACTCCTGACGACTGGAGAATATCGGCGCAGGTCTGTGTGGCCAGCTCTCTTTGATGACGGCTTCTACCAGATCATTCACAGCATCACACGGTGTTCTACGTTGCCACCTGAACATTGACTTATATTAGGTCAATCCTTACCACTGACAGCCTCCTGACACAACACCATCGCAAATTCATCCAGCTCTTGACTCCTGTCCAAGAATCACTGTTGTCGGCCTTTGACAGTCCGAAACAAAATTGACATTTCTGCGACAGGCAAGTCGGGAAAAATCAAGCTCACCGTACATCATATGCCTGGCCACTCGCTCACAAGTGCATCACCTCCAAGACATTTGCAGCATGCGCCTGATCTATACATTACATCGAGGAATCTTCTCCATAAATCGCATGGCCGGCACCAATTCCAGAACACGCAACACTGAACCACTCAAACACAGCCTTGACCACTCATTAAACATCTAACGACGACCACAAGGAAACCAAGAACGCCAGCCGCCTAGACATCCCGACGACATGAAGCTGTATGAATGAAATATCCCCCAACTCCTCTGCCACTCCGGACTTGTTCAGCGCCCAGAGCTTCTTAGCCCTATCTTCTGGAATCACTCGCCATGGTAATAGCAAAGATGATGGCCTTTATAATCTCGCTTGGGTTGAGCATGGCTATCCAGGCCCTGACACCGAGAAAACCGCCTTGATATGTCATATCCTGAGGACGATCGTACGGATGATCGGTTGCTGATACCGGCATCCGCGAGAAAACGTAAGGACGCACAGAATAGGCGTAGTGGAAAAAGACTGAAAAGGGGACCATCTCGAGACAGATGATCATGGTCGGAAGACCCAGGTTCAAATCTGCGTACGTCATCTTGGACGACTGGTTGAGGGCTTTGGCAGAGCGAAGGATCCAGAATATCGTCTGGCTCCGTCAGCGACTTCGAGGACTAGAACCGGTGCCCTTACCCTCTGGACGAACGTCAGGAAGACGATCAATTTAAAGGCCAATAATTTGGCCAGTGGTTGATGACCATCAAGCTCGTTCCTCAAGACTCGGTAAAACCGGAGGATACTGAGAACGGCGACGACCACCGAGATTGTCTGGGCAAGATTGATCTATAGATTCCATGAGACAAGTGGACCAGACTCAGAAAGCGTTGGCATGATCTACCCACAGATGAGCAAAGTATGGTTTGCTACTCTCGAGGCAGTAAACGTTGGCCGCTTGTGTGATGCACGTGGCAATCGCTGCCACCAGAGCAACGACCGGGTATTGGAAAATGGCGATCCACCTTCTCTGCAGAAAAACGTTAGCCGCTTGAACGTGGCCCGACGGGCCATGCGTACCCGATACCAAGTAAGACCAGAAATCGGTCCCGATTTCTCATGTTTCTTCCCATGAGGCACTTTTAAGGCAGCAAAGAAGACGTCCCGTTGATGATAGCTTGGTAAGATGAATTCACACAGCAGGAGGAAAAAGCTTCCCAGTGCAATGGACTGGAAGACGTCGAGCCACGGAGTCAAGTAGACAAATCCATTGGGAAAGCAGATGGACATGAAAGCGAAGACCGAATAAAGTGGGATGAGGAGACAAATTCTCATAATCCTGTGCGGTTTATCAGAGGGTGTGACAGAGCACGTACACCAGCGGGAGGACAGACTTGAGCTGTTCATTGGGTTTGCTGAGGTGTGTTGCGTGCATCCATAAGAGGACGAACACGACCAGACCGGCAAATGCGGTGCAAGAGCCTGAGAGGACCATGTTAAACCGGTAGAAGGTGTAGCCTCCGATGAACGGCTCGTCGGCGTCTGGTTCATGTCAGCGCCGAACATGTCTCCAGTGGGAGGGAACAGACTTTTGACCAATGGAGAGGGCATAGGACAAGTATGGTTTGAGGAGCCATGATGGGAAAGCCCCATGGCGCGACCGATTGAGGGATGAGATGTGAGGAGTTAGGCAAGACAGAGTCGATGGATAGAGGTGTCGGTGTGGAGCATGCGAATTCAAACAGCATAGACTCCCTTTTATACTCGTCCTCCTTCAGTATGTCAACCATTTCGCCTCTTGCAACGCCTTCGTATCAGGCGCCTAACACAAGACTGTCAGAAGCCTTGCCAGATCTGTCCCTAAGCGCCAAAGTCTTTGCAGCATGCTGAGGTCTGATTAGTGGCAGAGTCGACGTTAGGTTGCAGCTTTTGTTTTCGCTTCCGCTATGCTCGTATAAATTCCCCTGATAGGCTTAAACGATGATCTGAACGTTTGTGGAGACTGACCTGCACCGCCATCAACCCCACTTTTTGGCAGTCTCGCGAATTTGCCCAAAAAGACCATATTACCACGAGCTTCTTCTAGGCGGGCAAAACAGATCATCTTCCCGACCGCCTCTAGCGTCGCCACAATGCCAAATATTGGAAGCCCAGCCCGGGCTGCTATCTGTGCAGGAGGAGGAGTCAAGGCGTGCTGCTGCGTTGTTGTGTTCGAGTCAACGGTGTTGACATCTGGCAGTGCGACCTGACCTAAACGGATGTCTGAGGTGTGTCAAATTTGGCCAATCATGCCCAGCCACAGCCAGGAATCTGACCTGGTCTTTCGTGTAGAGAATGTCTGGTTTACCGCCGGTGCCAGCCATATCGATCGGCGAAGGACCCAGAAAGTGGCCGAGGCGGCCTTGAGATGGATTGATGGTAAGACGGGGATCCATCAAGCAGCTGAAGCTCGAGTTTCTTGGGCCAGCTTTATTTCTGAATCCAGATCCAAGACGTGACGATGAAGATCTTTAATGGTTTGTATGGGTTGTTGTCACCGCACAATCATATCTGTGGCAAGACTCTTGGCCGAGAAACTGTCTTGCATGGGGACCCAATTCGCTCGTAGAGCGTTAGTTATTTATAATAATCCTAGATGATGTAGCCTTGGGTGTAGGCGCCCCTGCCTCTAACTGGTCTCTGTTCAAGGTTCTACAATGACTGGCCGAACCACAACCACAAGCCTGTCTCTAGAGAGGATGGAAGAGGAGACCGAGAAATACCACCGGCAGACCGCCTTCTCCATGCCGCCTTTCTGGCCCAGTTCCAGTGTGATGGCAAGTTTTGTTTCCTTCATCAAGAATACTCAGGTGTTGAGTGTGAATACCTTGGACTCTAACCGAGATGTATTGTCAGACCGTCAGCTAAGGCAAGCAGTGAACAATCAGGCAGGGTGAGACTTCTCTAATCGGGCCAGACTTTACGCTTGCCCCCTCAACCTCAGGCGTGAGCGAGAGTGTATGAACGGGTTTGACATCCTGCTCCGTTTTATGCTTCCAAAGTGTGAGTCAAGGATTAATCGTCGGTGGAGCTCTATTTTCGTGTCGGCAAGGACTGAAGACCCTTTCTCCACTCTGAGCCTCGTGCCCAGACATGCGGGGAAGATGCTCCAAAGATGATGCTTTGACAACTCGAAAATTTAGGACATCAAAATACCCCTGACTGATGCTGCTCACTGGATAACAATCTACAAATTCTCCTCTCATACCTTTGGATCATGCCAGAGGACGGAGACCGCAGTGACGTCTTGCGCGTGGCCTACCTCGGCCCCGAAGCGTCTTTCTCTCACCAAGCTGCTGTCGACGTCTTCCTTCCTCGACAGCGTCCCGGGCTGACAGTGTCGCTACATCCACTGCCGTCCTTTGCGTCCATATTTTCGGCGATCCAGGGCTCGTTGCCGAACCATGGCGACTTCGATTACGCGATTGTCCCCATGGAAAACAGCACCAACGGCTCTGTCGTTCAGGTCCTCGATCTCCTCGCCCAATGTGGCCTCGATGTCTCCGCGCTGTACCCTGATCTCGAAGTATGTGCCGAGTACTACCTCCCTGTACATCACTACTTGTTCGTCTCGGCATCCTCAGCCTCGGTGGCGTCGAGTAATGTGGTCTTGAACGGTGCTCCCGTGAACTCCAGCAGCGCTCCCCCCACCAAACAAGATCCGTTCGGCAAGATCCAAACACTGCATACGCACCCCCAAGTCTGGGGCCAATGTACACGCTTTCTGTCCGAAAAGTTTCTGGGGACCGAGCGCATCGACGTCGGCAGCACCAGCACCGCAGCGCAGATCGCCTCTCGCGACTCCTCTGGCAGAAACGCGGCCATCGCGAGTCGACTGGCCGGCGAGCTGAATGGACTGCGCTGCCTCGCCGAGAACATCGAAGACGAGCCCGGACGCAACACGACGAGATTTTTTGTCGTACGCAACAAGAGGCGGCCGGTGGGGAAAGACCTATTCAGCGCGAGCACGACGGAGACGAAGTGGAAGAGTTTGATCACTTTTACGGTCCCGCATTCTTTACCTGGCAGCCTTGCCGAGGCGTTGGCCGTTTTCAAGCGGTTCCACTTCAACTTGACGAGGATAGATACTCGGCCCGGGAGGAAGAGGAATTGGCAGTACGTGTTCTTCGTCGAGTGCGAAGAAACCAGGGTCGCCGGGCACGATGAAAATCTCCAGAGGATGCTCGATGAGCTTGGTCCGCACACGGAAAGCTTGAGATACTTGGGCAGCCTCGTCGATCAATTGCAAGAGAAATGATGCAACAAAGAAACCATGGCAGGACTGAATGATTGACTATCTGGGAGACAGATTGACGTGACTCAACCCACAGACGAAATTGTCCTTGCGAGGATCCATACTGAAAGGCGAATATCAAGACCATAGCGCCGTCGAGCTTACCGAAGAATGAATGACCAGCTCGAGTTGATGAATGCAGACCATGTGGGGGCGGTGCACATTTTCTGACGGGGAAATGATTGTCAGTCGGGCGCCGCACAGACGCCGTCTAGACTGTCGTCGGCGTGCCTCACGGACGGGACTGGCGTGATGGACTTACATCGAGATTTGGTCAGGCCCAGCCAAGTCTTTCGAGTTGACTGCCTGGGGCAAGCGGGAGGTCAGTCTTTCCGCTCGGACTGGCCAAATCTGATTGCCGACCCAGTTCGACCACGACCATGTGGCGCAGGTTGGAACTTCCTAGAAAGCATCAGTCAGATGCGAAGATGTCGACGGCAGGATTCAGCTCACCATGGACGAGGCGGAGATCTTGCCTCGCTGGCGGTTTCATCACTCGCTCAGCGGGGGGTTGGGCCGAAGCGGTTTTGCTCTGCTTCAGGAGTCGATGAGGGAGGTTCGCGCGATGTTGACCGGAATCTGTCGTCCCAAGAACGCGGGACGGGTTGGCGTCGCGAAGACGCTCAGAGCGCGGAAGAGCCGTCAGATCATCTCTGAGCCCGATGTCTGGAATCTTGTCCTCGCGCTCTGCGAGTGCGTTGAATTGTCAATCATCATCATAGAATTCGTCTTCGTCATCCGCGTCGGCCAACTGCTCAAAGTTGACCTTGTAGCGCAGGATGGCGCCAATGCCACCAAAGCCCTTGACGAATTGGTTGCCTTCGCTGGATCGGTCCGAGACAAATTCGAGGGTGGCGCCGAAATCTTTATATTTGTCGGCGAGCCATTCGAGGAAAGGAATTTGGTCGACGACTTCCATTTCTTGGCCCGTCTCCTTGTCCATGAATTGCTCGCGGTCGGCCTCCTGAGCCTTGGTGGTGTGCAAAATCCTCTCGGTGCCATCGGACGCTTTGAGCGTCCAACGGGTGACATCCAGGTTCTCGTACACGATCAGCGTCTCGGCCGCACCGAGCTCGAGAGCTTTCAGCGTGTCCTCCATGCCGTAGCACACGCGTCCGCTGTCTTGGCTGATCTCTTCAAAGTACTTTCCGATCAGCTTCTTTTCCTGGATGAACTTGACGTTGCTCAACGTCTCGGCGGCCAGATCGATCGCCTGATTGAAACCGTTCTCGCCGCCGTAGGACACGTCGACGACCTTGATGACCTTCTGCTGCAGTCGGCTGTCGAACATGTCGGACTGATTCAAGTCGTTTTTGAAATCGGCCGACCCGGCAAGAATGATCCCGGCCACGTTGACTTTATCGTTGGTGATGAAGTTTTGAACGGCCAACTCGGCCACCTTGCGCACGTAGTTGTGTCGCTTTTCCTCTCTCAGACGGGCAAAACGCAGAGCGGATTGACCACCGCGACCGTGCTTCTTGGGCAAGTCGACCGAGAATTTGTGGATCACTTCTCTGGTGTTGCCGCTCAACGTGCCAAAGAGCGCCCCGTTCCCGTCCATGATGATGAAGCCGAACTTCTGGTCGGATTCCAGCAACTCGCTGAGGGCCTCGGTGTGGAACTTGTTGTCACAGAGGTACAGCGACGTATTGATCGGCTTGAACGGCTCAAAATCGATGTTGATCTTGCGTTCCTTACCCTCGGACGTGATGATTTCACCACAATACACCACCAGTCCATTCGGGGGGACTTTGTTGTACAGCTTGAGACGTTGCTGGGTGGATGTGATGGCCGACAGGACAGAAAGCCGGTTGACACGAGACTTGATGTTGGAGGCCGTGCCAAACTCTTCGGCCAACATCTTCGCCGAACGCGACACTTGATCTTTGGGCGCTACATCGGGTGAGAAATCGCCCCAGACGCGGACGGGGCGAGAAACTTACGGATGATGAGAGAAATCATGGATGTCCCGTTGCCTCTGGCGGCCTCGAGCCGTTTGATCAGTTTCTTGACCTTCCATATCTCGATGTTCTTCTCCGCCTCGTTCTGTTGAGGAGAGCTCATCTTCGCGGGCGGCGTGTGGCAGACCCAAGGCGGCCTGCTCTTGGGGGAAAATCCTCAAAATCGCGGGAGAAGATGGCAGAGAAGCGCCGCAGAAGTCCACGACAGGTGTAATCGTGGTGTCGGCCTGGCGTTGAGTCACCAGGGTACGTGGAAGCGGCTGATGGTGGGCTGCGGGCGGTGTGTGGCTTTCAAAAAATGCAACTCAGTAGTGACCAGCCGCAGCCACAGGCCACAGCTGTCACGTGATCATCAGCCGACTGTGGCCGCCTGTGGCGTTACTACCGCTTCCCTTCACCCTCCCTTGCACTCCTTATCGCCCCCCCGCCTCTAGCCATAACCGCCCAGAATTTATATCCACTCAACCAGGCTCGTCGAATCTTCCCATGCCAGTGGCGCATGGGGCCTGGCTACTCCCGGCACAGTCCTCAACATCTCAGCAGTTCACCGTCGGCGACGGATTTTTTTTCATCAGGTAACTCACTACCTTCAAATTTTGGGCGGTCTTCTGCTGTTATAGATATTGCTAGCGCTGCTAGCGCTTCAACAATGTGTTGATTGCTTGATTGATTGACATATGACCTCCTCTATCCACCTGACCTTCTGTCCGAGCTGTTTACCGCGTTCCCCACCTCTGTGCTTCTGCGATCACCATGAGCCAACGCGGTCGGCAATCTCTCAGCGGCTGGGATGCCTACGACCGTGGGCGGGCGTCTTCGTTTGGCTCTTTGGAGTCAGTCCCTGAAAATGGCGAGCAAGACTCCCTTTCGTCTTCCCTCATCCCCACGGCACACGACATGGGGGGCAACGATGCCCTCGATGACGGTGGATCCATTCTGCGGCGACGGTCGTCCATCAGCAGGCGTCTGGACTCGTTGATGCACAAGGGAGGCCCAAACAGCATTGACAATTTTGCAAAATCGTTCCAACGGGCCGCTGGGTTTCGGGAAATTACACCTGTGCGAAGGTACTCGGTCACTCTGGGAGGGGGGGATGAGGAGGAAGTCGCAGGCACGTCGGCGCACAGCCCTCTGATGCCGAACCGGTCCCTATTGAGACAACAGCTGCAGGAGGCAGGTCTTGGGGACCGAGAGAGTGCCGTCGTCGACTCTCGTGGTGACCAGGCTGAACCAACGGAACAGTCGACACTCCTGCCCACAGTCAGCCGACAGACGATCAAGTCGATCTCAGGCTCGCTTTTCCCGGACCAGTTGGGGACCAGCTATGGCAGCATATCTTCACGGCTGACACCACAAGCCCGACGTCGCGCCTCGATCCTTCTCCAAGAGCAGTACGAAGCCGAGATCCGGGCCATGGAACATCCGGATGAATACAAAGAGGAACCGCCTCGACATCGTGAGCAAGAAACTCTCCCGGATGGCGAGATCATCGAGCGCTCTGTGGGCGAATCGACCGTTCCGATGACCATTTTCAACTCGACCAACGTCCTCATCGGTGTTGGGATCCTGGCACTCCCTCTCGGCATTAGATATTCCGGTTGGATCATCGGGCTGTTTCTCCTGACCCTGGCCGCTATGGTCACGTCGTACACGGCCAAATTGCTGGCGAAATGTCTGGACACCAACACGGCCTCGACGACCTACGGGGACATTGCGTTTCTGGCCTTCGGCACCTGGGGCAGAAACTTTGTGGAAACGCTGTTCATTCTCGAATTGACCGCCGCGAACGTTGCTCTGGTGATCCTGTTCGCCGATAGCATGAACTCCCTCCTGCCCGTCCTGAATGTTCTCCAGTGGAAAATCCTGGTCTCGGTCGGCTTGATTCCGCTGAACTTTGTCCCATTCAAGAAACTGAGCATCTCTAGCGTGATTGGCATTTTTTGCTGTATTGGCATTATCATCATCGTTTTTGTCGACGGACTCATCAAACCCCAGAAACCTGGTTCGCTCCGCGAGGTATCAAAGACCTATCCATTCCCCGAGGACTGGAGAACCATCCCTCTCAGCCTGGGCCTGTTCATGGCGCCATGGGGCGGTCACAGCGTCTTTCCGGCCATCTACAAAGACATGCGCCATCCTCAAAAGTATGGCCGGGCGGTCAAGTACACCTATCTCTTCACGTATGGCCTCGACCTGTCCATGGCCGTTCTTGGCTACCTGATGTTCGGCGATGATGTGCGCGACGAAGTGACCGCCAACATCCTCCTCTCGAGTGCATACCCGCACGTTCTCTCGATCCTCATCGTCGTGCTCATCGCCATCATCCCCATCACCAAGATCCCGCTCAGCAACCGGCCGATCATGGACACGATCAACAAAAAGTTCTCCATCGATCTGCGTCAAATGGACGCTAAAGCTCGCACGCGCAGCGAATCCAGCTGGAAACACCGCTCCGCTCGCGCCTTGATCGCCGTCTTCTGCAATCTCGTCCAGCTGGGCATCGCCGTGGGATTTCCCGACTTTGACAGCATTATGGCGCTGATGGGTTCGGCCTTGTGTTTTACCATCTGCGTCATTCTGCCCATCGGCTTCTATCTCAAGATCTTCAACACCGAAGGCAACGAGATTAAGACCCTCGAGCGAATTTTGGATTGGTCGCTCGTCGTGCTCTGCTCTGCGCTCGCGGCCTTGGGCACTGTTTTTGCGATCCTGCCCAAAAACAAAATCGGTGCAAAACAATTGTCATGGATGAATTGATTGAAAATTAGATACAATAGGCATTTGCATGATGAACTGACTGACAGTCTGAGGCGAAAGAACTGTACATATGTATGGTGATGGATTAATTATATATCTTTCACGTCAATGGTGGATCCCTCTGGCATGTGTCATGGTCTTGCTCGCCTATTTATTCTTGTCTACTTCTGAAATTCTCCGAATATAAACCTGGACATTCAATTCCGACCGAGACAGTGACAAAGACAGAATTGAACAATGTCAAGGTATAATACGCATGTGAATCTGGAGTTTCTTTCGATATGTTTGGATAGGCTCACACCTCAGGGTCAGGAACCGGAATAGAGGTGGAAACTGAATGTATTGTTTACTGCTGTGCTTGGACGTAGCACCCAGCATCCCAACCAGGCCGTCCACATGAGCGGTGCCTTCAGATCACTTCACCTCGCCTGTTCCCCAAACTCCGCACCTTGTATCATGTAAAAAAAGCGGTTCTCGGTCCGCAATGAAGTGAAAACTCCCCATCCTACTCTCGTCCTATGGTGGATGATGCGTTGTCGCGTATTCGTACAATGAATGCTCATTGAAGGGGGAGAGACAGCAACACAGGTGAGGCCAGCAAGCAACAAGTTCGATAACCTTGACCGCCTGCTGGGTCCCAACAGCCTTTGGTCGACTCCACTCGTCTGCTGGGAAAAAAAGAAGTAATCGGATCGTCTGGTCGATGCATCCCTGGCAAAGTATTGTCTGCGATTGGCGTGACGCGATAGTCTCGCCACGATCGTGGTCGCCCATGATCACCACGCTAGGATTATATCGACACATTCTTCATTTCATCCTCCATGACATCCACCCCAAGCCCTTTGACAGATGCCTGCTGTCCTTGGTTCTCTTTGTTGTCATCTTCGGTCGATACTCGAGACAGTCGACTCGACGGGAACTCTTTCCGCTCGCCCTTGGCCGTCATGGGGGTTGGCACGTCGACGAGCTTGCTCTTGACGCTGGCCTTGGGATCAATCGGCGTGGGAGCATCCACCAGCTTCTCAGATGCCTTGCTTTCAGAGCTCTCCGCCGCCGCGGCGAAGTCCCGGATGACGTCGCCGCCCGGCCTGACCGCCTGTGGCTGAGCAATCTCCTCCTGAACGCGAGCCAGGGGACTGCCGACGGTGTGTCGGGGGCTGCCGTTGGTCGGGCCCTTGGAGAATCTCTGTGGCGACCGACCTCGGTCCTCACCGCTCACCAGAGGACTGCCATACGGCGAACTCCTTCCGCTTTGTCCACTGACGTTCGTGTTCAGGCCCGGTGGTGGGTTGGCCCTCCTCCGGGGTCCTCTCCGTCCATATTTTTGGTCTGCTCGCCACCGCAAGATCTCCATGTACGGCGGCTCCACCGACTCGGTCTTGAATTCCTTGAGCTTCAACTCTCCCGTCTCCTCGTCGATCAGGACTTTTTCGCTGCTGAGATCGTCTGCGACCACGGCGAGAAAGTGTGCCCAAGAGCGCGCGACGACGTATTTGCAATCATAGTCTCGCCCAAACAGAATGACTTGGCCCCATTTGCCCGCGGGACCGGGCGCGAGATCGACGGCAATGTTGTTTCCACCCCAATCTCGGGCCAAGGAGATCCAACTCGGATGTGCATATGCTTTTTGGATGGCCTTGGGAGGTTGCGAGTCCTGCCTGTCCAGCAGTTCTTGCCGCCAAAACCGGTTGCTGCCGGTGTGACTGTTCGACGAGGAGGATGATCCATTGGTCGGCCCCTTGACCGGTTTGCTCTTCGCCCCGCTGAGAAACTCCTCGTTCACGGTCTTCCAATTTCTCCACTCTTGCACAATTTCCTCGCAATCCAGCAGCATGCAGCCAAAAATGATGCCCGTCGGTCGGCCCCCCCGTTCCTGCCCGTCGTGTATGGCCAATGACTCACGCACGTCCTGGGGAAGGGACATGTCCAGTTCGTGTTCGAGCTCGTTGATGTCGTTCTGCGTACAGCCCTCGCCCAGTTGATCAAAGAGCTCGGGATAGTTCTTTTCCGCCCACCGGTCGATCTTCTTCCACGAGTGTGACACGGCCGGTGGTGGCGGAGCTCCGTCGGCGAAATTTTGCATCTGGATCTCCCCCGGCGCGACCGACTCGCTCGCTCCGGCTTGTTTTGGCGAGGTGAGGGAGCGCATGCCCGGAGAGTAGGGCCGTGAAGGGGACTGTCCGACCTGTGTCGAAGATGTCGAAGGTCGTTTGGAATCATCGTGGTACGTGCTGGGGAGATCCTGATTGGATTCGATGGCACTGGTCGCGACCGACGTGAGGGGGGCATGCCGACTTTGGCTGACCGGCATGTGCTGGCCGGTGCGATAAGGAGAGTCATGAGAAGCGTGCCGGTCATTCGAGGTCATCGCATGCCAAAAAGAGCGCCATGCTGAGGTGAAGCTGTGGTAGTCAGTGCCGAGCTCGGCCCGGAAGAGGTCAAGGACTTCATCTTCTTACGAGTTTGCCATGTCCGGCGCGGCGGGAAGAGTTGTCGCGGCCACTTTGTCGGTGTGGAAACGACCTCAAGACCGCATAGGGAGGGGACGGGTTGGGTCGGCCAAACAAACAAAAGGCTGACGGTATTAGTGGCAAGGTACCAAGCGAGCGTAATGCAGATTGCAGAATGACGACCGGGTCTATTGACGAGAAGAGATGCTGGGAAGTGGTCAAAAGGATTGTGTGTGTTAGATTGAGAAGGGAGGAACAAGGGTGTGGTGGAGGATGTTTTGGCATACTATGGGTCCCTCGATTTAGGGGAGTTCACAGTCGGGGCGGCTGATGGACATTGATCCCACTGGCGCCAGCGCCAAAATCCAGGCGCAGGCTTGGCCAGCTGCTACTTTTCGCCCCTTCCACCAAAGTGATGAAGGTGTTGATGGTTGGCCCTGCACAGCCTGAATTTACGCCATTCTCTGCTCTCTGGTGCCAATGCCAGTCCTCACTCTCGACACGCAGACTCAGATTGTGCCTCCAGCTCCTGCACGACGACGCTGATGTCTATTACCAAATGGAGCGTGCTCCCTCTCCAATGCCGGTCCCTGTCCGTCTTCCCTGTCCAGCCCTGTTTTTACTTTGCTTGTGCTGCGCCCCCTCTCGACACGTCAATCAATCTTCAGTCCCGACCAGCCTCGACTTCTGGGTTCGATGACTTGTACGCTTTCACCGCGCTAACCGCGCTCACCACGCAGTGTCTTCCCACGCGTCAATGTCGTGGCGGCAGGCAAGCATTCGTGGCTTGCGCTAAACTGATAGGCGTCGCATCGACGTTGGGGATTGGGCGTCTGTGGCACTGAGCGGAGCCGCCTTTATCATCAGGGGCGAGCCGAATACGTTTTCCCCAGCTTGTGTCTCCCCAGAGTAAAGGACAGCTGAGTCCTTTTTCTGTATGGCCGGAGGGAAAGAAGCAGGTCGATCGTCGTGGTGCCAGAGACCTTCGGCCTGGTGGCAACAAAACTCTTCATTTGACGCGAACGCCCTGAAACTAAACCTTGTGGAAATTTGCTGCGCTATCCCCGCCACAGTCTCCGATGCTGAAGCGAGATCGAATTTTCCGGAACCATGTCTGGCTAGTTGTTAGCCCTGCATTTGCTGATTGATACACACCATTAAATCTTGTCAGTTCGGATGCGACAGGCAGGCAGGCATGCAGGTGGATGCCGGCGGACATAGCCTTCCTCATCCCCGCCTCTAACCTCGATATTTTTATACCGGCGGCCGGCGAGGTCGGGCCCGGTCAATCTGTGCCCGATTCATGCAGGTACCAGAGACATTTCCGTGGTCAGATATGCCCTATCAAACGTCAGCGCTATCATCTTACCCGCCACCCCGTTGGGTGTGCAATCGGCCTGTCCTACACTACTTGGGAATGTCGCGCCTTGCCGTCAATAAGCTTGATTCAGACTGTAGATGACAGAATAGGATCGTTGCTCTGGTCGACAACCTTGTCGTGAAACATTCTGGCTACAATAGCGGAGAATTTACCCCTTTTGGTTTGAAACTTTGGAACATGGGATATGTATTATTCGACAATAACATACAATCAACAACGTGGGATATATTCCGATTATATGTAAAGCAAAACGCGTCTGCAGACTGCCTCCCAGCTTCTGCACCGCTCAACATCAGCCAACAGGTATTGCGTAACCAAACAATCACGATAGCATCAAATATTTCCACCATGTCGTCAGAGGGCCCGTAGTCGCCGCGCCACGAGGAGACTGATGAGGATAAAGGTGGCAATGGCGCCGACGATACCAAAGAACCACCCAAGGCCTTCAGCGTTTTTGCCCGGCACGTCCACGTTCATGCCAAAGAGACCGGTGACGAGGTTGAGCGGCACGAGGATGGTGGCCACGACGGTGATTTTGGCCAAGGCCTTGTTGGTCGAATTGCCTTTGAGGATGTTGTCGACGTTCAACTGAGCAAGGTAGTTGGCGTGCGAGCGGGACAGCATCTTCTCAACGTGGCCCAGGTTGGACATCATGGTCACGACGTGATCCTGGATGTCGCCCAGGTACAGACCAATGTCCCCCCGCGGAGTGACCTGGTACTGCTCGTTGCACCGTTTGGCAAAGCCCTTGATGACGTCGGCCTTGCCGCCGAGCAGGCGCATCATGTTCAGCACGCGCTTCCGGCAATCGCCAATCTGGCGGAGGAGGGCGAGGAAATCGTCCTCCCGCGCGACGAAGACCTGATCCTCGATGGCCTCAGATTCCTGCTCCGCTTCGCGAATGATGGGCGCAAAGGAATCCACAATGTCGTCGATCATGGCGTAGCAGATGTAATCAGGGCCGAGGGAGACGAAATCGCCGAGCTTCGAGATCCGCTTCCGCACATTGGTGGCATGGGGGTTCGGCGCGTAGCTGAAGCTCAGAACGCCGTCCGTGCAGACGACGATGTAGATGTGAATGGGATCGAGAAAGTCGTCGCTCCCGTTGTCCATGTTGAAGGAGCGGAAGCAAACAAAGTAGTATTGCGAAAACAGCTCCACCTTCTCGCGTGCTTCCTGCGTCTCGATATCCTCTCTGGTGAGGCGATGGATCTTGAATGCTCGGGCCAGCACTTCAAGTTCGGCCTTGGTCGGGTTGAGCACGTCCAGCCACCACACACCACCGTCCGGGCCGACCTCGAACATGTCTCGAAAGGTGGTCCCATTGGCCACGAAATCACCCAGTTTGGTGGCGTTGATGCCATTTTGCGTCTCGGACGAGAAGAAGGTAAAGCGTTGCAGGGTCGCGGCGCTGTTGGCCTCGGTCTTCGGCGACAGAGTCTGATCCGAGTCGGCTTGGGTGTCAGTGCTGACGTAGTACGACAGTGGCTTCTCCAACAAATTGTCGCCATTGAGAATGACATTGGGCACCGCCTCGCTGATCCTCTCGTCTTTGCGCACATCACTGAATACTCTCTTCACGTCCTGTTGGCCGCCGGCGACATCGCCCGAAATCTTGCCCTGGGCGCTGAGGGCCACAAATTCCTCCAGTTCCTCGAAATCGATCTTGTACGTCTTGCCGGGCTCCTCGTCCGTCGGAAAAGTCACGTCCTCTTCGGCGGTCAGTTCAGTCCGCAGCGTCGGTGCCTGTGGGACACTGACGTTGCTCAGTGTGGGCTGCCTGGGGATTGTCCCACTCGAGTATGTCCGGTTGCGGATGTGTTCAATGAAAGACGGGGCGCGGCTCTCCGCGGTGTTGGCCCGCTGGCGACGTCGAGGTTCGGCAAAAGCCTCGACAGAGTTCGCCGGGGAGGTCGACCTTGAGGAGGAACTCTCCCTCGACCGGTCATGTCGAGCCGTCGCGCGCGGCCGACCGTCTCGGTTGGTGTATCTCCTGGCCACGGCCGAAGACAGTCTCCCGTCTCCCACCGGGATGTCACACTCGTCGACCCCGCTTTTATCGTCGTCTTCGATCACCTGTTCGAAGTCTCTCGCAATCGGACTCGGATTGGGCGCACTGCGAAGAGCCTCGTCAACGAGTAAAAGGTCTCGTTCCCCCAACACGCTGCTCTGGGGGGTCGCGTTGTGGACGGCGACGGACGGGATGATATTGCGGTCGTGTTGGAGCCGTCGGGGAAGTCGATGGTCGTCCAGTTCAGGAACCGGCGTACTGAATCGGCTGTCCATCGTTGGGGACGCGCCGGACTCAGGGGAAGACATGGTGGTGGCTCCGCTGAGTGAATTAATCTTCTCTCTCGTCTGGATATAGGCTATTGCCGTGCCTGTGCCCTTCGCGATCTGCCTTTTGCGCCGCCACTGTGAGGGTATGTATCCTGCAGAGGACGATCTACGGATGTGAAGATGAGTTTCCTTGAATTGTCGCCTGGTCGTCACCCAGTTCTCCTTTCACCAGGCCTGGTGCGAATAGAAATATGTTCCAAAGGGCCAGTTATGGAGGGCGAGTGGTCGCGCCGCAGAAGACCATGAATGCTGATGTGCCCAGGAGCGGCCTGATGAAGACGGGAGTCGAGACCTGGAGGCCCGCCAACGTGACGACGTCGCAATGGAAGTCTCTGTTGAGCGCCAGGTTGAACAGGTGTTGTAGGGATAGAAAGACTGTCAACAGCCTTCCTATGTACCGGTCGGATCGCTGTGATGTGGTTCGGCTGTCGATACAGACGCCAAACAAATCTGTGAGTGAGACGATAAAGATCGATCTCATACAAAATTGCAGGTGGAGAACTAACAAAAGTCAGAGTGACCGGAGAATCGACTTATACGATGGGTGCTGCAAGGGAAAATCTGGGTAGTGTCCCGATAGGAATGGCAGAGGATGGGCTTGGCGAGAGTTTTTTTCCCTCAGTGAGGGAGACTGCGGGCGACGTCAATGGTTGAAGACCTTCTAGTCCTGCTTTCCGGTTCGGTCACCTCCGTGTCTGTCTGCATAAGCGAGCGGGCCATACCACCTGTTGAGGCTTTGGTCCGAGACGAACTATTCCACTCCTGGGCAGCACAGACCTTCTGAAGAGGTCCAGGAGCAAAGGCGAATGAACCGGCCATTCTGCGGGTTATTCCACATTCACGATGGATGGCATTATCACCCAAATTCAGGATATCTTCGAGGGGCAGATTGTGGGTCAAGAATGGTCCTTCTCATGGTCGGGATGGTCATATCTAACCTCGTCAGGATTTCCATGGCCAGCGCGTGGCAGACATGATATCAACAGTGCTCTTGTCCATCACTTCGGTAAATGCGCATGGCCGCACGGCAGTTGTTCTTTCACTTACCGGCCCCAGGTTCTGGCGTTACTTGTGGGCTTCGTCAAGGACGACATCTACTTGACGGTGTGGGTCAGTCTCGCGGGCACCATTCTGACCATGCTTGTCGTTGTCCCCCCATGGCCGGCTTTTAATAAGCATCCCGAAGCATGGTTAGGCTCGAAAATCGCTCTGCCGCCAGGAGGCATAGTTGTACGCACATGAAAGACATTTGATGTCTTAGATCTATCGAGAGGAGGCCACGACTTGGATATGTCTCTTTTCGGTATGCGAAAGCCGTCTTCTGACCATCCTTCCATCTCCACTGGGACCTCTCCAGACGATCTCGGACGGCCGTCGTGCCCCCACTCATCCAGGGCTTGCACCACCGCTCCAGCCTGTGAAGATGACAGTCGATTGCCTACTCGTCCCGCCTTTGGTCTGGAGTGTGACTTGTGTCATAGAGAGTCCAAGAAACCGAATGGTCCGGCTGTGTAACTCTTCGCCTCAACGACCATATTTCTGGAATTCCCAGTCTCTATTGTCCAGAGGGCACACTTGTCTCGTTTTCAGCCAGCGGGATATGCAATGGAAGTGAAACGCGTGCTGTACATTCCGGTTAACATGCCGTTCGCGAGAGGGAGTAAACGCGACCTACATTGCAGATGCCCCATGCCACCGTGCATTCTTCCGTAGTGGCAGCGCCTTGATTGGCCTGGCATTCAATGCCTGTTCGACAGTCAGTCAAATTTCAGACTCAAGTCCATGGCCTGCTTACAAAGATCCATGATGTGGTTCCGGCAGATGGCGCAGTTGTCCACCACGATGTCCCACGCCCATAGTGCAACCGCATTCCACTGGAGGATGTCAGCGTCCTGCTCTCAACACACTGATGCGTCTCGTTGTACCTTCTTGACCTCAAATCTCTTCTTACTGTCCCCGGCAGCCTCACTGGCGCCAGCCTTTGACGACTTCACCGGAGTCTTCGCCTTGGAGTCGGCCGCAGAAACAGCATCAGCCATTTCGACATCCGCCATCGTGACCGCCTTGCTGTTGCTTTTGACCGTTATGCTCGGGATTCAAAAGAGGGTCCACGAGGGGTCGCGAAGCGCGAAGTGAGGGTAAGATCTGGAGAATGAGACTGGATAACTGGTCCGCCAGGGATGGAGGTAGCAAAGAGGCCAACACGCGAGAGGGAGAGAAAAGGCAATACACTGAGGTGAAGCAGGACCCAGCCCCGAGTGTGTAAAGTTGGACGTGGAACTGTAGGGTAATACTGGGCAGGTGATGGGTCAAGTTGAGCGGAAGATCTAATCTTATCTGTATATACAGGCTGCCAACCAGGGCAGGTGGCGGAGCGCAGCCTTTGTGTTACCCATACAGTTGCCATGTGTCACCACAGATCACTCTTGCGCCCTGACTCACCTCTTCATCCATCAACAATACCGCTCATCGTTTAGTATTCATCAACCTGCGTCTGCCCGTCTATCGCATATCTCTGCGCTAGCCCAGTCGTTTCGGTATTCCCATCTCCGACCGCTATTCAGACAATGAACGCGATCGCCTCATCCTCCACACGGTCCTCTCCCAAACAACGACAAGTTCCATATCCCAGTCCGTGCCGTCTTCGACATCGCAAGCGCACGAGATAAAAAACAAAGAACAAAGAGTTTTGCGTTACGCGGTTCTGCTGCCATTTCATTGTCGCGTTCTGAGCGCCGTACTTTTCTACTCTCTCGCCAGGTCCACGGGCTGCCTATTCATCAAGCCCGAAAGACATCATGTCGACTCCACAACAGGAGGCCACGAAAGGCCCGCGACGATCTGCTAGAAAGCCGCGGCAGACTGACAGCCCTGGTGGCGCCGCCTACCTTTCTCCTCCCCCCGGCGCTGAAGATGTGTCCACGCCGGATCCACAGGACAGCGCCCCGTCTCCGGGGACAAGAAACACGCACAGTGATGATGGGAAGGCTCAGCAACGGAAACGATCGCACGTCAACAACAAGAAACAGCCCAGCGAGGACATACCGCAAGACCGGATGAAACCTAGCAATGCTTACGCGGAAAAGACGAAAGCGACACCGATCAAACAAGCATATGCAGGGCCTACCTTTCACCAGTCACCGGCAGCTTCTGCGCTCCCAATCCCGAGCTTTTACTCCAAGTCTGTTCCCACGGCCAGTTTGATGCCGACGTCGGATCCTCCGAAGAATGTGCCGGTCGACCAGAGCTCGACCACGGCGGCCGCCATGGAAGACTCACCGAGCAAAAGAGAATCGACCCCGTTGGATTTCTTATTTGAAGCTGCCCGTCAAGCACGAGGAGGCACGCCGTGCGGAGCCAGCCCCAATTCACGTTCGGGCAACATCTCGGTGCCGGCAGGGAGCCCTGCTTCCAGGTCCCCCGCGCCGCGAGACGGGGATCCGCTGTTCCCTTTCGAGCTCGAGGGAGGCGGTATTCCGGGCGAAGACGGGTCTGCCTTTGCCACGCCATATAAAGATCGTATTGAGGCATTGCGATCGACGCGGCCTTCTGCCTCACTCGGGCCGAGAAGCATGAACGAGAATGAACGTAAAGCCAAAACCGAGGCTCTGAAAAAGCTGTTGATGAATTCATCGAACCAGCACAACGGCATTCATGATGCCCCTCGGACGGAGGAAACAAACAACCCTTTCAATGCTCGACCACCACCCTCGTTCTCAAATTTCGAAGCTCCGAGACCGTCACACACCCGCCACATTTCTGGACCGGCATCGCCAATATACATGAACTATACGACACACAAAGGTTCGCCCTCATATTTCAATAGCGTCTCCTATCAGATGTCGGCCGGTCCCTCACAAACACCGAAAAGACCTCCGTCTTCCAGCCTTCGCAATGTGTATGGAGCGGTCAGCGACCCTGAGCCGGCCGAGTTGTCGTCGGACAATGCAATCATGTCACCCATATCCACCGCTCGACGTCAGACTCGGCAGCATCAAACGCCACAAGATGGTTACCACTCACAGGATGAGACCGTCGTACATCCAAATCCCACCCCGATTCGTCCCTCCAAACACACGGCACAACAGCTCGAGGATGACCTGCGGCGAGTTCTGAAGCTAGATCTTACAAGCAGGGGATGAGGAGTCCATTTGGACCAGTTACCAGCGAGCATCCTGGAAGAAACGACCCATGCATTATGGGATGGGAGCCATCCCACTCGGCCGAAATCCATGGGGAGGTGGGAACTGGAGGTGATGACCGTCCGAATATCGTAAACCACACTCTCTCGAGGAGGATTTTCTTTGTAGATCTCCTGGCCTGCCATCTCAATCCACTTGGCCGATTGATCGGTAGCAGGAATCAAATGGTTGAGCAAATCAGTAAGCCAATTGTGATCCTCTTCGCTGGCTTCGAGTAAGAGGCGTCTCCGCCCGCCGTCCGTCACAGACTGTCGTCCACACTGTCGTTCACAGACTCTGTCCCAAGGGTATCATTCCCACCCGTGCCATAAACAACGTTCATGTCTTCCAATGTCGTGCGTTTCACTCTTCGATAAAGTGTGAGCAGTGTGCACCGCTAAAGCGTCCATAATCGTCCGTATCAATCGCTACTGGCACAACCTCTGCATCCACAATTCACACATTGGATGCCCGCCCCTCCCTCGCCCTCGGTTCCATCCTCTCGCCTGAGACTCGCTTTGGGTACCCGACAAATGCAAGTGCCTTGGAAATTCGTCTCCTTGGTCTGCACACACCGCAAGCAGCACAGCTTCTCGTAGCCCTGCTTCTTCCACTTTGCGATCAAGTTCGCGTCCGCGTAGCCATTCTTCAGCAGCCAGTCATACAGCTGCTTGGAGATGGCGTTGCGGGTGTAGTACAGGTCATAGACGTAACGGGAACGGGCGTGGGTGATCTGGAAGATGGGCCACACCGTCTCGTGCTTCTTCTTGCCCTCGTGTGACAGATTCTGTGCGTCGCGCATCTTGTTGCTGTACTCCAGCAGCGTGTCCTCGATGTCCTCGAAGCCGGCCGGTGGAGGTTTGCGCGTGCCGCGAGACCGGACGGGCGGCATGGTTGCGCGGTGTGGAGGCTCGAGTTAGGAGGACCGGAACTCAAGAGACAAGATCTATAATCCTATTTCGAGTCCTGGAGATGGGCCAGTTCTGGAGACCGTTCGATAAGCCATGTGCAAGGCTGGGGCAGCCTCGAAATGCGGCAAAAATCGCCAAGCCTGAAAGAGTTTCCATTTAGGCAACTTGTACTTTGCGGTTGACTTGGAGACCGATTTCTACCACCACATCACCACATTTCCGGCGGAAGCGCGAATAGAACGCGAATAAAGGCCGCCGTTGGAAATCTTCCATCTTTGCCTCCTTCATCCACCCTCCAGTCATGGACGACAGCGACTCGATCAACGTGAGCCAGGAAGAACTTTCACGCCTGACGCCCCGAGACCATCGAGAGCTACAGCAATTTCTCCAGAATGAAGGGCAAAAGTCTCAGGTCCAAAAATGTAATGCCAGCAAGATTGCTCCCCGGGGACACGGACGCTAACGTTTACACAACAGCGGTCCATGAACTGACCGAGACGTGTTTCAAGAAATGCATTACAAGCTCGATATCCTCGGGAAAGCTGGCCAGCAAGGAAGAGACATGCATCCAGAATTGTGTGGAGAGGTTCATGGATTCGAATCTGGCGGTGCTAAGGCATTTGGAAACATTACGGGCGCATCAGTAGAATCGCCGTGGGATCGTGCAAGAGAAGCCACAAGAAAAAGCTCTTCCCTCTCATTTCCTCGACACAGATGGAATTTGATATATAAGCGGGAGGGCCGTGACACCGTGTATCAATAGCTTTGAACAATGGATGGACGAACGGACGACGGGATCGAAAGCGGCACCTCACAGGACAAGATGATCCCGTTCGCTCCCTGACGCTGCATCTGATGCTCATCGATTTGCTCAATCTCTTCCGCGGGCTTTTATGAATCATCTCGCCGTGGTGCGTAATAGACATGAAATTCACCCAACCCCAGCCGTGTTGTCCGCTTAGACGATCGACAGTTTCGTCGCCGCAATATCCAGGGCATCCACGTCCGGCGTTAATTTCGCAAATGCCTTTTTGGAACCGTCGGGCCTGATCAATGTGTTGATCTTGACCGTGTCCACGTCATACAGCTTCTTCAACGCGTCCTTGATTTGCCTCTTGTTCGCCTTGATATCCACAATGAAAACCAGCGTGTTGTGCTCCTCGATCTTCTTCATCGCGCTCTCGGTGTTCAGTGGGTGAACGATGATTTTGTGATGGTCAAGCCGGGGCTCGTGCGGGATCGACTTCCGTGGGTATTTTGGCGATCGGGACAGGACCAGCGTCTTTGGTCTGCGGAAAGTCGTCGTTGTCCGGATTTTGCGCGCCTTATGCGAGTGTGCCTGGAAAGCCGTCAGTCTTGTGTGCTCGGGAGTCGGATTTTGAAGGCAAAGACATACTCCTTTGAGGGTGGCCTTCGCCGCCTTTTTGGCTTTGGTGCTCGCCTGCTTGGGCTTCGAGCCTGGTCAATGTAAGTTAGCACTCTTCTCATACACGGTCGGGAATATGCAGGCGGTCGATATTCAGCATCGCTGGATCATGACCAGACCCGCTCCTGACTGGTCTTGATTTTTGGGGCTGGACCAATGTCCTGGGATGCTCGCAACATGTCAATTTCAGTCGTACCTTTCGGCGTTTGGGTCGCTGGCGCCATCCTCTGTCGTTTCTGCGCCGAAGCAACTGAAGATGTGGTCGTCGACGGAATGAGCACTGCCAGCCTCGAAAAGTCAACCAGATTTCATTTGTGTGGACAGTGCCAAGCGTCCCCCTGTATCCAATGGCGCAATGCCAAGATATCGACGCGCCCGCCTGAACTGGCCGAGAATTCTTGGTTACAGAGACATAGCCCGAGAACAATAGGAATATAATGCACCTCCTCCCTCGCCGCTTTTTACCACCTCTTTATGACTTTTTCAGAGCTCTCTTGACCAGTTCTCAGCTGTTTCGAAACCGCCTTCTATGAGTGGCCCGCGCATGACTATGTCAACAAGAAGACGACGAACTAGCAGTGACCACCTCGACCTCTCGACCTAAATTTCGTCGCGCAAGCGTGTCTCTGACCGCGATGAGTCCTCCTACCTCCGATCGGTATTGGTGACCTTTACCCTACCTCCCTCGCTGAACAGTTTCAACTTGTTTAAGAAAGAGGTCCAGTTCTACGACCTCTTGGCCAAGCACCCACACCCGAACATCGCGAAAAGATTTTGGTGTGACAATCTGTAAGAATGTGGATAGCGATTCAACTGTCCTGACTATCCACAGTCTCTGCTCTATTTAATACACCATTCTGAGCGAGATCAGACAGGCTGAAACATCGTTAACCAGGCAACCAAGGTATTCAGCTGTACAGATCCCAACGCTAGAGATGGCGAGGCTGACACAAGGTTGACACAATCCGATCCTTACGGACTGTCGGGGGAATCTTCCGCAGGACGTCTTCACACTCGACATTCCAGACATCTAGCTTGTCGGCAGCATCGTGCCATGACTGATCTAGCGGTCTGGTAGCGAGGGAGTGAAGGGTAGAAGCGAGGGCCCCTGGGCCACTACGGTCGGACGTCGGTCATTGACCTGCTCCATGTCTTCGTTCGTCAGTGCATCGACTCGCGCGCGACAAATGAGTCACAGGATATCTCAAAGCTGTGAATGACTGAGACTGCCAATATTGACGTTCTCAGAGGTGTATATAGGTCTGCTCTTCCCTCTTCTTCCTCTCTCACACACACACAATCACATCCATCTTTCTACCTTTCTACTCAAGGGTTCAATCACATATCTTTCTACCACGGGACAGCACTTGATATCACGTGCCGGAGTATTCTACTCGACTTTTCAACAACCATGTTTTCTCTACCCTTTGCTGTTCGCTCAGCTCAATATTACCATTCCTTCTGCTAAATAGTCCAAGCAAACCAATTGATGGTCGCAATGGCCCTATCCAACCTCAACACCCCGGTGCCGGACATGCCCTACTTTACGCCGCAACATCTACACCCGCCCGACACTCCAAAGGAGCCCTCCTCAAAAACACCCACCTTGTTCATACCCGTCCAAATGACAAATTATTACGACCACTACGATTGAGTTCGACTGCTACCTTGATGAATCCAGTTCAGGGAGAAGCGACAGGCAATCATGTGTGAGGTTGCCTGTCTGCAAGGAGACAGCTATGTTACAGGCAGGGTGACGGGATCGCTGGAGAGGAGCGCATGATGTATTATGGTAGCCAAAACTAATCTCTGGAGAACCAAGATAGAATGTCCGGCTCCCCGCTGGATATACGCCTCAGCCTTGCACTCCATACACCACGGGTGTCAGTCACGTGGGATCGAACGCGGGTCATACAAATCTAAAACCAGGAATTTTCAGCGAGACACGACTTGAGTAGTTAAAAGCGGCGCTGTGTGGAGAGCGATAAAATCAGCAGGTGAGATCTTGAATCTTTTTGCTGTTGGCCTTGCCTTGCTCCCTATGACCAATGCCTGACAACCCGCCCGAGTGAATCTGTTGAGATTTTGTTCGTAATCACTCGTAGGGATCGCAGTTTTTTTTGGGGTCAACCACTCAATTGTCCTCCTGCGAAGGAGGAGAGCTACCCAAATAGCTGGTCCATGACCCTGAGGCTATTCCCAAGAGACCGAAGGAGCTATTGGCTAACAGGATCATAGCTGCTCTAGCAGACAACTATGAGCTGCCATCATAGGATGAATCACTAGCTTCCGCCAGATCCTCAGCCCTCTTCTCCTCCGCCCGGAACCGCTCCTCGCGATCTCATCCAGCTCTTCGGCCGGGGTGCTCTCTCGAGATTGTGGCAGAATGTCAGGATCCATGCCTTTCTCCTTCGGCCCAGGGTTGGCTCTATGCGCCAGATCGACCTCCTCTGCACTGTTGAGATATTCAAACAGGTTTCTGGCCGGGATAAAAATTTCTTCGTCCAGAGAGGCACCCTCGCTGGCGAAGTCCTTTGCCGCAAAATCCCCAAGGCGGAGACGCAGGCCGACTTGAAGGTCATCGATCGAGTGGCCGTCTTCACCCCGAAATTCCTAAGAGATGTGAGGATATACTATAGCAGATCTGGGGGTCATAGAATACCTGGTCTGAGACAGTCTTGTGAGCAACAAATACCTTCCTGTCAGCTGTATTGACTTGAATTTGGGGTCGCCACACCGACAGTGTGGCCCTCTTGCTCTTTCCCGTGTAATCGATGTCCAGTCCCACAACCACTTGGATCCGGGCTCTAGTCCCAAGGATGTATGCATCCGCCAAGCGAGGTAAATCCTTCTTTTTCTGGGAATATGACACCTCCAGGACGACCCCTGGATATCTTGCTTCGGCATGCCCGAATTGACCGTCTGGGCAATGTTTGCTATACTTGGGATTGTCAAAACAGATGTCGGCCGAGGCAGTAGGCTTGATTCTCCTTGCAAATCCACAAGTAGAATCAGCCCGGCCTGCTAACACGCGTAGTTGTTGTCTGATCTCGGCATTGACTTCCGCCGCCACTAATTCATGCAATGAACTAGGCATCCGCAGCACAAAGAGGCTGTCTGACGGAAAGTAGTCGTATCTGGCCAAGTCAGTAAATCGTGCGGTTCGAGTGCTGCCATACCTGATCTTCTCCCGGACGAATTCGTCTTGCTGGTATTTTAGTTCCAAGCGTTGGTAGTCTGTCGGAGACAGCCTGAAACGCTGCCACGGACTATTAGAGTACCCACGGCCAACCTTGCGCTTCTCAATTTGTTCGATGATGGCGTTCAGTGCGGTCTTTGGTTGCAGGTTCTTCAGATTCTGCTTCCTCGAGTTCCGCGTCCTTAAGGTCCGCTTGGAAGACGAAGGGGTCAAAGGAGATTGTCGAGAAGCACGGGTTGAAGATGATTTGGTAGACCTGGTCGGTCGAGTTTGAGTGATAGCACAGGTCGTACCTCGTCGTTGGGTGTGTCGTGTACGCATCGTGCGAGTTGGCATGTTGTTTTGAGAGGCAGGGTTGCAAAATTTTATTAAAGAAGAAGGCAGGCAGCAATCTTGGCTACTTTTAGAATCCATTTGTTGCCCAGCAGCCCTGAATTTAAGTCGACTGTCACGCTGATGAATTAAGTGAGGAAGTGACATGTCCTAGTCACGTGTCCTTGGCGGCGGGTCGCGTCAGGCTTTGAGTAAACCTAGGCCCAACTTGCACTGATACCTCAGAACATGGTGAAATGGAGAAATCTTCAGGGAGAAGCGAGATGAGTAGCCAAATGCGGTGCTGCATGAGTAAGTGTTGAGGTGGGTAGGTTTGTATCTTTTTGTTGCTAGCCTTGCCAAGGGGGCCAGACTCCATTCAGGCTAACCTCCCTAGAAAACATGACAACAGCGGGTCTGGAGTTGTGGCTCAGCATGGGTCTACCATTCACTTGGTATCAATTCTCGCATTTTCAGCGTCCCTTTTGCTCTCCTATCATAATATTGTCGTGCTGGATTCAAGAGCATAGCCGCATTGACCACACACAGAGACAGCTACTACGGCATTTCATCATTTCTTCACCTCAGTGATCTCCGCCGTGTGCTTCAGATTGCTGATGTTCCTCTCTCTCGAGAGTTCCTTTTCTAACGGAGAAACAATACCCACATCCGTCTCTCGGTGGGTGTCCATTCTCTTGCGTTCGAACATGTTGGCATGCACGGCGAAGACCCAGGCAAGAACATAGCCCATCGTCGGAATGGCCATGGCAATATGGGCATTTCGTGCAGTGACCACTGCACCCATCATCGGCGGAAAACCCATGCCGTGGCTGACCGTCAGCATCGGTGTTCGTCCGCTCCACTGGGGAAGATTGTGGATAGAGGCTTACCCGCCACTGATGGCAGAGACGAGGAAAGATCCACCTCTCTTGGTGTGTCGGCCCAGACCGCGCAGCGTCAGAAGGACACGCGTGAGATCGCGGGCGACGAAGTTGTGCTTCTCGTAATGTGTATTGACCACGAGACCCTCTTCAGTCAGGGACTTCCGCACCAACTTCAAATTGTCAACCCTCTGTCGTTTCTCCATCATATGGGCCTCAGTGCGGAAGCTTATATTGTATACTTCGCTTCTGTCCTTTTCCTCCGTCTCGGTCCCGGTGATATCAGTGAAGGCCGCAAAGAAAAACTCCAATATGCCATTTATGGAATCCGCCGTTGGGTCCTTCCTGAACCTGGGATTGCTCATGGCGATGTGGTGTCGGACAAAGTCTTTGACCGTGACGTGGTCAGGAGCCTCAACGCCCCGTCCCAGGTAAGACTGTCGGACCTCCTCTTCGCTGGGAGGAGAGAGCCACGCTGAGAGGCGTCATGTCGCAACCTACCGAGATGCCATCTAGGGCAGCAGGTCAGCGATAGAATCTTTGAGGGAGGAAAGGGGATGAAAATGAGAGTGATGTCCTACTGCAGGTAGCGGTCGAGTGTCGCGTTGTGATTCTTCCTCGTCTTCTCGACGTACTTCCCACGGTCACGGATCTTTCTCTCTATGCGCTCCATAGCAGTAGCCTTTGGCTGTGGCCTCGGCCCACCTTTCATCGGCAAGGCAGATGTCCATCCTGAGGAGGGTGTGCACGAAGGTGAGAGGTCTCTGTTGGAGAGGGATCGAGCAGAACTAGCTGGCAGAAAACGCCCGGTGGTGTTTTGCAAACCGGTATTCTTGAGGACTCCTCGACCGCCAGTCGAGGAAACCCCTATTTATACATGGAGGGTGATGGATCCGGGTGAGCGAGGTAGGCGGCCTCATTGGAAGGGATGACCACCGAATCGAAATCGCCATGCTGCCGGCCATTTTTGGATCCTTGGGTTTTAAGTTGAGACGCGGTCCCACGGGCTAAAGGCGCACCGTCGTCAAAGGGTGAGTGGGAGGGTAAGCGTGAGCACGACCGAGAGAACTGGTGGTTTAAAAGCGGCGACGCCGGGGTGAGGGTCGAGGGTGAGTAAGGCGCAGATTTTCTTTCGCTTTTGCCGCCAAGAATTGACGTCCATCGCCAAGACATCCACCCATTCGGTACTCCACAGGAAGAGAGCATCAGAGTCGGTGGATCGATGCTTGCAAATGGTTTGGGGATCTTGGGTCTCTGATCATCACTCCTCTCTATTCGTTGCAGATGCTGGACCGTGAAGGTTATCTGGTCGCGGTATTGGGAGAAAGCGTACATGAGTACTGATCATGGCCTTGAATGACCCTCCTGAGGCGCCACCTGCCGAGGTCGGTGCAGAAGAAAGCGAAGATGCAGAAGCGCTGTTTGCTTCACTCGAGGAAGAGGATAATTCGGCATATCGCACTCAAAGAGTCCAAGAGCTCCGGGATGAGATCAATGGCGCCCGAGCCGGGAATGCACTCTCGACCATCAAGACGACTTATGTCACGCTCCGCAGCGACGAAGAAGCTTTACGGTTCACGACGGAGCATGAACGAGCAGTGGTGCACTTTTTCCATCCCGATTTCGCCAGATGTCATACCATGGACAATCACTGCCAAACAATCGCCGACAGACATGCAGAGTACGGGGATGCCGATGCCTCGTTCGGCAGAATCGACGTCAAAGATGCACCTTTCATTGTGGAGAAGCTGGGTGTCCGAGTCCTGCCCTGTCTTATCGGTTTCGTGAAAGGGGTGGCCAAAGGAAGGGTGACCGGCTTCGAGGGGCTGTGTTGGAACGGAAAAGAAGACGGCAAAGACGTGACTCGAGCTCTGGAGCAAACTTTCGTTGATTGGTCTGTGTTGAAGCAGCGTTTTATCCTGGATCACGAGGACAACCAAGACAGTAGTGATGACGACGATGAAGAAAACGGCTGGACCAGTAAAGATCCGAGAAGGACAAGAGGCATCCAAGGGCGAAAGCAAAAGATCGAAGACGACGACGACGATTGGGACTGAAGAGAAGACAGCAAGTATCATGCGGACATGGGAAGGCCAGCTCGCAGCCTGATGCCTGATTACAGGACACGGTCTCGACCTGGGATTGCAGAATCGAGGAACGCTGGCCATTATTTGGCTAATTAGGACCCAGGCCGTCAACAGCACGGGGGTCCTGGTGAAAGAAATCAAGGCTTGGTCAAGATTTTTGACAGGCCGTCGGTCGCCGTGATGCAACGGCTCAGCAGAAGCTTCAATAGCTGAACGGCTTGACAAGTGGACACCACCGGAAATGTCTGACGTGGAAAGCCAAACGAGTAAAGGGGCAGCAAGGTTGCTGCGAGAAGCAAAGTCAGGATTCAATGCCAGACAATACCTTACGCGTATGACAGAGGAAGTTGTGCAGGCGCCGGGGGGCTGCTTAAGCACTTACCAGGTGGTGGTCACCTTCAAATGCCACGGACTGGCGAACTGCTGCCACTGGTGGACCGAAACTTGATGGCCGCTTGGCTGGTCTAACTTTGGCATTAAGGGCGCAGCGCCACCTGTACCTAGACACGTCCCCTTTTTTCTGACGACACATTGCTACACCCTGGGGGATTTGTCTAGATTATATTTCTGCTTCAGTGCTTGATCATCTCTTTCTCACAGACTGCCTTTGCTCCCTTTTCCGAATTTTCCGATAATTCCTTCGACCCAGCACCTGCTTAGCTGACACGAGGCGCACCCAACCCTTGCACCTATTTTTGTGACCATCATGGCGGAAGAAGAGAAAAAAAGATTCCTTGAGGGTAACCATATGGAACTGGGCGAGAAGCAGAGCAGGAACTTCGGCCCTGCTCCGAGTTTGACGTCAAAACATGTGTCGGCGAGCAATTGGCAGAACAACCCGATCCTGCCTGTGATCAGCTATTGCGCCTCGTCCATCATGATGACGGTCGCGAATAAATACATCCTGTCTTTCCCTGACTACAACCTGAACTTCTTTCTCCTGGCCGTCCAGGTGAGTGCGACTCTGATCTGGATCGACAGAGCAGAATGAGCTGACGAATCGTCCGCAGTCCATTGTCTGTGTGGTGGCTATCCAATCGTGCAAGACTGCAGGCATAATTACCTACCGGGACTTCAAGGTCGATGAGGCAAGGAAATGTATGCCAGACCTGTGTCCTCGTCGCAACACCGCAGGCTGACTCTGGCAGGGTTCCCCATCTCGGTTCTCCTGATCGGCATGATTTACACGAGTACCAAAGCGCTCCGCTACCTGTCCATCCCCGTGTACACGATTTTCAAGAATTTGACCATCATCTTGATTGCCTACGGCGAGGTGCTCTGGTTTGGAGGCTCTGTCTCGTCAATGGCCCTTTTTTCATTCGGCTTGATGGTTCTCAGCTCCGTCATTGCCGCCTGGGCTGACATCAAGCATGCGCTTGAATCTCATGGCTCGGCGACGGCGATGGCAACCGCGCAGCTGGCCACCTTGAACGCAGGATACATTTGGATGTTGGTCAACTGCTTGTCCACTGCCGCCTACGTCCTGGGAATGCGCAAACGCATCAAACTCACCAACTTCAAGGACTTTGACAGTGAGCCGAGGCCCCACATGTCTCACACAGGATTGCTAACTTTGGTAGCCATGTTCTACAACAATCTGCTTACAATTCCCATCCTCCTCGTCGCCTCCTTCGTTGTCGAGGATTGGTCTGCCATCAACATCGGCAAAAACTTCCCCCCGGTGTCGAGAAACGCCATTATTGGTGCCATGATTTTCACCGGCATGTCCTCCATCTTCATCTCCTATACATCGGCGTGGTGCGTGCGCGCGACATCGTCCACCACATATTCAATGGTCGGTGCGCTCAACAAGCTGCCCATCGCGGTCTCCGGTCTTATCTTCTTCGACGCCCCAGTCACCGTTCCCAGCGTGTCCGCAATCACCGTCGGATTTATCAGCGGGATCGTCTATGCTCTGGCAAAGGTCCGAGATAACTCGAGACCCAAGACGGGGCTCCTCCCAACTTCAAACAGCCCAATGAGTGCCAGCAGCCAGAGCAACAGAGACAGCTTAAGAACGTGACCGCGCTTCACCGGGAAGGAATCTTTCATGTCGACGAATCCTAAGATCATTATTTTCCAACACAATCAATAGATTTTGAGAGCATTGCACGGCGCTGCAGGAGTGTCTAAGACTGGAGCTCCGAGTGCGACAATTGGGATGTGGCCTGAATGTTGCCGATGGCGGTCTAGAAAGGTGTTGGTGGTCGAACGGTTTATCGTGGAGTGGAAAGCCCGCCGTCGGAGATGACTGGGATCCGAAAAGCACCACGAGTTGGAAATGTGAGGCACATCCGTTTCCAGGCTTCGTGAGCTGTGATGGTTGGGATGGGAAATATTTCGCTGTACAATTCTTGACACTTTTCCGTCTGATGTATTTTTTAGGATTTCCACGCTGAGTTCTAACTCAAGAAATTCCACCGAAATTTCCTCGCCGGCGGAGGGATTCTTTGATGAATCGGGATACCATGTGTCGCTGGTCGAACTGCTGCCAAAGACTCGCCCGGACTTTCCTGGAAAAGACGTCCCCCGCATCCTGGAGTCGTGCTTGATGAAGTGGATGTAGTTATCAACGACTTTCAGTGGCCGAACTGGGATATCCAGCTGAGGCGTAAGCTTCGTCGCGTAACAGCTTCTCCTTTCCTGGCTCCAAAAATGCTCCCTCGCTCTCCAAATGTCGGAGGATCACGATAGGAGAAAGTGTGATCTGCGGGATGCGCTGAGGGTAAACACAAATGAGCTCATTCCAACACGATGCAGAAATTGTTCCTATTCTTGCCTCCGGCCAGTTCCTGTTTCTTGAAAAACTTCGGACCTGTCCAGTTTTCCTGCTGTCCCGGATCGTATTGCCATAGGCTGTAAAATAATTTCTTGCTCTGCTTCAATTTGATCAACCGGTAGCCTAAACTACCCATCATGGTTTCCAATCGTTCACAGTCAAGATATCGCGAATTTGCAACGCATGGCAAGGGCAGGACGAGGAACAAGCAGGGAAATACGGTCGGTTCAAATCCTTTCTGGCCTTCTGTCAGCCCGTTGAAGAACTTGGTGGTTCGCTGTAGCATCGCTCCGCGTCCACCCCCGTCGGACACAAAGTTCAGGACCAAACTGAGGCTGAGAACATGGTAGCCTCTTTGGCCCTCCCACTCGCCCGTGTTTTCGCTGGGCAGCGGCAGTTGCATAAAATCCGTCTCCTCGATTCCAGGAGTGGAACTCTGCAGGTCAATCCGCCGTACTGTGGTCACGCCAGGCACGTTGAGTGCGTTCGCAGTGCTTAAAGCTCCCACTTCCAGCACTCGTACCGTGAGTCTTTGTGTTCTGGCGATGGACAGATCATCTTTAAGCCATTGGACGAGGATCTTCGACGAGTCTCCACCACGGGACCGTGACTGGCCCAACGTGCTGGCCAGTTGGTAACTCTTCAGTCCGCCATGGGCAGTGATTTCCGCCTCTATCTCACGGACGCGAGATTCATTGCCGGTAGCCTTGGCACGGGAAAGCTGCTTCTGGAGAATGTGGTGAGAACGAATAAACGCCCGCGTCGCCCTGGAGGAGAGTGTTGCCGGCTGTGCCTTTGATAATGGCGGACGACCTGACTTGAGATTTTGTCGCAGTTTTCCACTGGGTCTGGACATACGGGTGGGGGGTTGGTTCAGCCTTTGAGACGGGAATAAGTCGCGGAAAAGTATGGGCACAACTTCGAATGAAGGCCCTTGCCAAACCTGCAGAGTCAATGACCAAAGTAGAGAACTCGAGTCGCCGCTGAGGTCACAATCAAAGGATGCTCCGACCTGTGAGCGGAGAAAGAGACAAGGCCCAGTGTTGTAATCTGTCACGTGATAGCACCAGCTGAGCGCTTGGCGCAAACCACGCTTGTGACCCAGCAAGACCAACCCGACTCCCATTAATCCTGGTGCGACAATCTGTGTAGTGAATTCAAATACTATTCACTCCCTGAATATATCTCTCACCGCCGGATGACCAAGCCGTGTCGATGGAGGACGGGGAAACAGCCAGCAGCAGACATATCAACATCTCCTGTCAGCTCGTCCTCACTGGGATCTCATGATGCTTGAGGGCCGGCATCTGAATCAGCTGAAGATATACCGCTGACCGGGTCCAGCGTTGAGCGGGCGCGCTGTCGGTTCTCGAAGCAGGAATCAATTATGGCCCCAACTGGCCCAGCCTCGGCATTCGAGAGCGAGACGTTCGGTCAAGATGCATCATTCAGACTGGAGCAGCCCGTTGGCTCCATGTCCATTTCTCCCAGCGGCAGAGACGTCGTCCTAGCGTCGAAAGAGGGGCTTCATATCATTGACCTGGATTCGCCCTATTCTCCGCCGCGATATCTACCGCATCGCACGCCTTGGGAGGTGGCCGACGTGCAATGGTCTCCATTTGCCGTGAGAGACTTTTGGGTTGTCAGCACATCGAACCAGAAAGCCCTCGTCTGGAATCTCGAGGCCAAGCATTGGCAGGACAACATCGAGTTCGTGCTTCATGGGCATACCAGAGCCATCACGGATATCAACTTCTCGGCCCACAATCCCGACATCCTCGCGACTTGCGCTGTCGACAGCTTCGTGCATTGCTGGGATTTGAGAACTCCTCTAAGACCGGCATTCTCTTTTTCCGATTGGTTTGCGGGTGCGACGCAAGTGAAATGGAGCCGGCAGGATGAACATGTGGTGGCAAGCTCTCATGACAAGTTTTTACATATCTGGGATGAACGAAATGGCGCCTACCCGGTCAGGACGATCGAAGCCCACGGAACCAAGATCTATGGTCTCGACTGGAATCGTTTCCATCCGAGAAAGCTGGTCACGTGTTCCCTCGATAAGACGATTAAATTTTGGGATTCTGAAAGTCCGGAGGATGTGCCCGAGCGTGTGATACAAACCCCGTTTCCCGTGTGGCGAGCACGACACACACCCTTTGGCTGGGGACTCCTGGTCATGCCGCAGCGAGGTAACAGTGACCTCCATCTCTATGACCGACGTCCGATCGACGGGATGCTGAAAAGCGGTGCGGTCCGGCCTGTTGCGACATTCCCAGGCCACGAAGGACAGGTCAAGGAGTTCTTGTGGCGCGCCCGAGGCACGATCATCGATGGAATTGATCATCGAGATTTCCAACTCGTGTCATGGGGCACGGACAGAGAACTCAGGCTGCACCGCATCGACCCTGAGGTGTATGCTGACATTGGGTATGAAAAGGGAATCTCGAAAACACAGCGTCTACATTTCACGCGGAGAGGGGCAAAATACAGAACATTCCGGGACGGGCCTGAGGATGTCAGCTCGCCTTTGACATCGACGCCTCGTGGCGACAGCTTTCCGCGACAGAATCAATTCCTACACTTCCGCCAACGGACAAGCACGACGATTGGCATGAGCAAAGTACCGCTCTCTCAGTTCCGGGGATGGGTGCAGGGAGGCGGGCGCACGTCGAGACATGGCATGCACGGCCGGGGTTACAACAGACAGAACACTGATCCGATTACCTGGCTGAAGAATGTGAAGATCTCTTCTTGGGATCCGGACACGATTGCGGAAGAGATCAGGCAAGTTGGTGAAAAATTTAAAAAGGTCGAGTTCGAAAACGTGGATATTCGACATCGGAAGGCCGTGATGTCTCTGCAGGCGCCTTGGGGCGAGAACCAGACCCAAGTCTATCTCCGCGTCGACATGCGGTTTCCCAAGCTCTATCCTCGCGGCGCCAATGCCGTGCTGGCGCTCCAGAAATCTGCCGGACTTGACGAAGCCTCGCATAAAATCCTCGCGACCGAAATCAAGACCATCTCCGAGACGTATGCGTCGCGGAAGCGAGGCTGCCTCGAAGCCGTGCTGCGATATCTTCTCCGCGAGCAAACCATGGAACAGATCGTCTCGTGGGTGCTTGGTGAGCCCTTGACGGACTCGAAGATTTTAGAGACCACAGCGCTGGCCGGAGAGGAGTCCAGCAGCGACGACGATGATCAAATTGACGGCCCCCGTGCGACATTGGACGCTTCTGCCAATATTCGCGTTCCACTGGCGAAAGGCTGCGGGGCGCTGTGGTCAGAGACTGGCACGCTCGTATGCTTTTTCCCCGCGAAGCCGAGGGAGCCCGCGTCTTTCTTGACTTCTCTGGGAGTGAAAGACCTGGAGGATTCCCAGTCGAGCCGAGTCTTCGAAGGCTTCGGTCGTCTTCATCCAGACTCACCCGTACGGAAAGGCGCGAATGGAGTGAAAACGGTCGACGATGACTCTTCTTCAGAAACATCAGACAGTTCGTGGAACTCGTCGAGCAGCTCTTCGTCCTCGTTCGAGACGGCAGAGAACGTCCGGGCCGGCCTGCCATATCACACCGCCATTCCAGCACTGCCACAACGCTCACATTCTCTCGACCACTCCAACCGCTCGACCACGATGGGTGGCCACAAGCTGGTGGAGGCGCCGCGCCTGAGTGTGCTCTCTTTGCACAATTTTGACGACTTACTCCCGGCAAAGAAAGACTTGGCCATCCGATATCAGATTCTTGGTAATGGCCCCGAGGTCTGCAGGCATAACGCCAGAGTAGCGAGAAACGCTTCGATGGAGGACCTCGCCTGTGTATGGACCCTCGTTGGACTAATTTTGGACGATAGCGTCCCTTTGGATATCATTCCTCAGGCCAAGGAAGACACTTCAAGTGACATTTTGGTCATCGCGCGGTCGGCCCTTTCCGGCCGGAGAAAAAGGGACAGCGGAGTCGACTTGAGCCATGACCGAATTCATGAGCTCCACGCTTTCGGGAAAACTCGCTGGGGTGGCCATCCTTTGGGCCCGACATACCTTGTCCCGGCCATCTTTGACCATTTTGAAAGGCTGGGAGACGTGCAAATGCTCGCGATGCTGTCCTGCCTATTTACCATCAACCCTGGACTTGATCATCCGCCGCGGACGCCTTTGAGTGGCGATCCCCATGCAGGCGCAGACAGGTCATTGGCTGCAGTGGCCGCCAATTATTTCCCCTCGAGGTTTGTCGCCCAAGCATCTCTCCGAGACGAGGCCACCGCGGAGGGATATGTTCTTGTCGATGCCATGAGTGACCATCCACCGGTGACACTACAAGGCGCCCGACATGGGGACGCTCGCGGTGGTCCGGGGAGAAGCGCAACAACGTCGTCCGCCAATACCTGGCCACGCAAGGACAGTCAAACATCATCTCGTGCACCGAGCGTTGTGACTGATGACGCTGGGGAACACCACTCGACCTATTCAGGTGCCGTCTCGATATCAGCATCTCCAGAAGGAAGCCGGCTGGGCCAACGAACCAACTCTGGGCTTGCCTACCCATCCGCCCGAGCTAGTCTCTCGGCTCTGACACAGTCATATTCGCATTCGCCCCCCGTCCATATCGCTGCCGGTGGCGCTGCATCCAGCTTGAAGAAATTCAGTCCGTCCGGCTCGTTGACACCGGGTTGGGTGGCCTCGGGAATCTTTGGAGGCCATGGCGGTAAAGCACCCCGGTCGTCTTTTCATCCCGGTGAGGCGGTGGCCCAGGATAGTCGTGGCACGCACCTCCCATCTTCGACCTTGTCTGTGAGCCTGCGCAACTCGCACAAAGATGGTATCATCACCCCGGAAGTCAGCCGTCGCAGCTTGAGGTCTGTGGCTGCTTCCGATGCCTCAGAGCGGACGCGACGTCACGGACTGCCTGTGGAGCATCGAAAGCTCAAGACTCACCTCCACAACCAGGATACGTTCGATCTGGACGGCTACCCATCTGTTCCCTTATTGGACCCTCGTTACGGATGGAAATACAAGTCATTTCGGGCGTGTTATGCGAAGCTGCTCGATATCTGGCAACTGCACGTTCAGCGGGCAGAGATCATGAAGTGTGACGGTTGGGCGGAAGAAGTTCCACCAGCATATCAGACGGCAATGTGTCACGGCCAACAGCCAAATCATCACGCCAATCTCGTGCCAAGGGCGAGACGCCGAACCCTGACCTCGGTCGGGCGACCATCGAGCCCATGCTTGCAGATTCGAAGGTGCTGCCGTCGATGCGGTGACGCCCTGGATCCCATCGAGAAGAATGGCGTGCCTATTGGCTGGCAATGTGTGAATGCTTCTTGCACCGCTGAATCGGTCAAGGCGCCCAAAAGAAGCAACTGCGCCATCTGCTACCGGTCGATTGACGGCCTCGCCGTGCCATGCTTTCAGTGCAGACACATGACTTGCTATGAGTGCGCACAGGACTGGTTTGGACCACCGCGCTCAGTACGGCGACGGCCATCCCGGTTCAGGAGATCGGGGAGTAAGGATGGAGCGGAGAACGAGGATAAATCGACAACCACCAATGTTCCTGATGAGGACGCGGCGGATTCCGATTCCAGCACCATCATCGACCCCGACCACCACCAAACATGTCCCACTGGCTGCGGTTGCCCGTGTCCCTCCCTCGCTTCCATTTCTGCCCCCTCTCAACCACGCCTTGATGATGCTGAACCCGGTCATCTGGCTCACCAACCGAGTCACACAAGCACCAATGCCGCCGCTGCCACCGCCGACACCGACACCACCACCCACCGTTCCGAGTTGGATCATGGACCCGACACCGCCATCGGGGCCTTCCTGGCCCTCACACGGACAAGGTCCAAGCCCGGCACCGCCGCACGGGTCCCCTCTATCCTCGAGCCAGAACGAGAACACCAAAGTGACACGGTCGGCACGAGAGCGACAGAAGAACGAGAATCGGCCATCGAACAGCATGAAAACGACCACAATGCCAACGGTAATGCCACCAGCGACGTCGAAGACCTCCTGGAACCCTTGGCAAGCAGCAAGATCTCTAGCCTGAGACGCAGTATTGGTCCGGGGTTGAGTCATGGATTGACGACGAGAGCGAGTGACGCGACGATCAGGAAGGCCAAATGAAGCAAGCGAGAGAAGCTCTGGCATAATCATGCTTCGAGCAATCGCGAAGCATGTCACTCCTCCCACCACTTACACTTTGTACCAATCGACTAATCGTGTTGCCGTTTGAGATGAGAAGTCTTGGAATGCACGGCAGAGGAAAAGGGTCTGGGTTCCCACAACTGAGGAATATAATGTCAACTTTAGCGACGAAATTGGGTATTGGGGATGTATATTATTGTCATCTTGATGAATGTCTCACGTGGCTGCTGGTGATTGTACCTTGAATGTATGCGGTTTTAATTATCCCAAAATTCTACACTAGCCGCTGTATGCTTCCCTTTCTTATATACCCAAGGTCCAGCCGGGAAATCATCATATCCCGCCAGCGCTGACCTTAACAACCTTCACAAAGGCCGTAGACCAAGAGCCATTGTACGGTAAATAGTGAGAATCCAGCATTGTGGTGGATCGCAAATAGACCGTCCCGAGGCGAAACCAGTCTGATCCAAATCGACATGTCCCCGGCCAGGTCTCCGGGGGAAATACAGGAAATAATATGCGCGCAAGTCTACGCAGCAACGGTCAGCTAGAATAAAACACACATGAATTATAGATCTGGCCCTATCGACCAATCAGCTGTCAAACATGCTTAACAACTTTGCCTTTCCACCAGAACCGGAAGAGCGATCCGGAGAGAGAGCACAGGAGTGGCCCACCGGGCGCCTACAGGACATGAAAGTGCGGTGCCGAAAGTCAGACGAAGGTGTCCGGCACGGAAGTTGAACTTGGCGCTGGTCTAAGAACTTTTCTGGTCAGCTCCTGCTCATCCCAAGAAATGCTCACAATCCAGGCGGAGGCGGAACAGCAGAGTATCCGGACGATGGTGGCGGCGGTGGAGGGTTTGAACTGTCTGGAGGAGGCGGTGCTGCGCCAGAATCTCCCGGGGGAGGCGGCGGCGGTGGGGATTGTTGTTGGGCGGCGGCCTGCTGTTGGTAGTACTGGTAGTATGCGAGATAATTCTGATAGCCGCCGTAGGCAGCGTATGGATCTCCACCCGGCTGACTTGCGTAATATTGGGCATATTGCGCGGCGTAGTCTGTGGGCGAATTGGCTGTTCCTGGCGCAGGGGTTGAAGGCGTTGCCGAGTAGGGCGAGTTGTAGCTGTTGTTGTGGTGATGGCTGCTGGAGTAGTTATCACGGCCTCGATCTCGTCCATGCCCTCCGTACGAGCTTCGATTAGCATCGGCTCCGTAGCCGTCGGTATAAGACTCCATTCTTTGAGGTGGCGGATTGGCTTTGAAGTGCTCAAAGTTCACGCGCACGTTAGCAAGCAGATCTTCGCAGAGTTCTTTGGCCTTTTGAACTTGAGCAGGCTGAGGGCCGGCGACGTGCAGGTACATCGGCTCGTCCGACTCCTGCCCCGTGCTGTGCTCCATGAAGCCGCTTCCGCGTCCCTTGATCTGGACTCGACAACCCGTTTCCTGCTGAATGTGCTTGACATAAGCGCCGCCCTGTCCGACCACCTGTGCCCGGAGGTTGAAGCCTGGAATATTCTCCATGTCGATCGGGATTCGTTCCTCGGGCCATTTCCGCTGTCCATGGTCAGCCGCGCCGGACGTCCTCAACTCGCGTTGACTTACCCGGCCAAATTCATCGCGCTCAAACTGTTCGGGTTCTCGGCGTCGAAATCGTCTCTCGTCAACTAGATTCGGCAGTTCTTGCTTCATGAGTTCCTCGATTTTAGCGATCGCCTTCTCCAAACCGGCTTTGGTCGTGCTTGTGACATGGAGGTACAGTGGGGGATTCTGTCAAGACGTGAGCAACCGAAAGTGAAGGAAGGAAATTGGAAACGGACCGCCGCGGTCGCCATGCTCTTGTCAGGATAGTATGAACCTCGAGTGGTCACGTCTTGAAACAATGAGCAATCATGTCTAATTGATTCTTGCAAATACAAGGGATTGCGTACCCGCGCCCGTTTCTTCTTTGATCTGTATTCACGCAATCAAGGTTAGCAGATGCAACTCGGGACGTGCTAGCAGGAGCTGTGATCAATTTGGTAAGCTTCAAAAATGACCAACCAAGCGAGCAGAAGAGAATGGTTACAATCCCAATGTCCGCCAAGGCCCGAAGGCATCAGTGCAGCATAAACAGGAAGATTTACCATCTTTTGAGTCGAGCCTTTGGTCAGTGTGTAGCGATTGCGCAGATCGTTGACTTCAATGTCTTTGATGTAATCGCCGTCATCCATGTATATGTCACCATCCAGCTTGGCCGTACTCTGGCCGGAGGAAGGCGTCGCGGGCTTCGGGGTGGGAATGGGACTGGACGTCTGGACGGACAGTTAGAAGGCCAAATTGAACATGTCGATTCCCAGGCTCACTCACCGAGCGAATCGGAGGCACATCGACGTGTTGAATGCCTTTCCTCGCTTGCAGCTCCGCATTGATCTTGGCCGCCGCCGCCGCTGCGAGGTCCTGGTTAGCGACGTCGTCCACGCTGAGGGAGGGATCCGCCTACCTGCCGCGGCAACAGCGTCCTGTGTCTTGCGCTTCTCTTCCGGATTCGGACTCTGGGATCCCTTGGCCAGCGGGCTGCGACTTCTCCTCGACTCGGTGTGCCTCGAGGACGGGGATCGCGATCGTCGGTCGAATCTCGAGGCCTTGCGAGGTTCCGGCTCAGTCTGGTCAAAGCGCGAGCGCTTGCGAGGCGCGTCGTCCGACATGGCGCCTCACAGCTGACAACCAGAGAGGTAGGAGAATCAAGCCGTGGGTGCGAGAGGAGGACGGTGGTCAGGAAGCGGGAGTCAAAATTACTGTGGCATTTGAAGGAACTGATGTTTGCAAACGAAGAGCCGAAAAGTCTTGGCAGCCCTTCTTGCTTTGGCTGAAGCCAGCCTGCCACTGTCACACTATATTTCTACAGCACTACAGTATTATCTTCCTCGCCGACGACGTCTTTGGAATAGAGGTGTATCCGATGACAACAAGCGAGGTGGCTGGCGAAGTCCAGGCTTCGTCATTAAATCTCCGCGCGCTGCCTACAGAGTCTCAGGCGACAACACGTTTACGAATACGCCGGGCTGGAAGACCCTGGTCTCCATGCAAGACTAGAATGCATGATTCTTGCAAAGCGAGATGGAACATTATGTAACGGAGCCTTTGGCCTGGTCCAGCCTGTTTATCTTCCACTAGCGCCGTCTGCCCTCCAATACCTAGGTTCTGGATACGCCGAGGCCACCATCTTCCCCTCGCTTGAACGTGTGGAGGAATAGGTGATGTGCTCTCCGTCAGCTGATGAACCAATCAACTGGCCCATGCATGAATGCTTGAATCTCCGCTTCAGCGGGGATCGACTGTGTCACCGTCCACCTTCAGTCATGGGCCGTGGACTCGACCGCGATATATAACAGGCGGGTGCGTGAGGATGGTGACCTGGCGCGATAAGGTGCCATCGTGAGGCTGAAAACTTGTCGCATGCATACTTGATCGTCCCCTCCAGCACTTGATCTCAACGCGGTCTGTGCCCTCTGACGATTTTACCTGTGCGCTTACTTTTCTCACCATGAAGGGCGCCGTGTTCCCGAGCCAGGGTGTCGGCCCAACGGTGGTGGACGACTTGGAGAAGCCTTCACCAGGTCCTGACCAGGTCCTCGTGAAGTCTCTTTGGACAGCAATGAACCCGATGTATGTAGGGCATTTCCTCTCTCCGCCCGACCCGCTGTCGAGCCTCGCGTCCCTCGTTGTGTCTCAGTTTCTCGCTCACCTTTCCGATGTCAAGTCAGCAATCACTGACATGCCCAACAGCGACGGACTGATGGGGAATTCCGGCATTCTGGTCCTGGACTGGCCCCTCGTGCTGGGAGTCGACGCCGGAGGAGTGATTGTGGAAGCCGGTGAAAACGCAACCTCCGAGTATGGCTTGAAGCCGGGGGATGAAGTCTGCGGCTGCACCAGACTGGGCACCAAAGGACATTCAACGGCTCAAGAATATTTTCTGCTGGACGCCAACGTCACAATCCCCAAGCCCAAGAACCTCTCTCTCGCCGAGGCGGCCACATTGGGAGTGGGGGCGGAGACGGCCTGTCTCGCCCTTTTTGAGGGCCTGAAGATCCCCCTCCTCGACCCTGCCCACCTGCCGGAAGAGAAAGATGAATGGGTTGTGATTTTGGGAGGTGCCAGCAGTGTCGGCAAATTTGCCATCCAGCTCGCCCGCGTTTGTGGATACAAAGTCGTCGCTTCCTGCTCCAGCAGGTCGGCAGAGGTGGTCAAGGAGCTGGGCGCCACTCCGTTTGACTACAAGACCAGTGTGGATCAACAACTCGAGGACGTCCTGAAGATCACCTCCGGGAAGTACAGCCGCATATTCGATGCCGTAGCGGCGGACGACCCGGTGCTCGCCAAAGCCTTGTTCAAGGCCAGCAGCGCGCCCGAGAAATATTTCGCCACGACCAATGACTGGGCTGGCATTCCCGATTTCGAAGGCGGAAAAACATATTGGACCCAGTTTGGACCAGTCGGCCGACCTGAGGCCAAAGAGCTCAACACGAGCATCGCCAAATATATTCCGATCATTGTTGTCCTTGTCGAGGCAGGAAAATTGAAGCCTTCTGACTACGAGCTGATTGGCCCAGGCGGATTCGGAGACGCTGTCAAAGCTTACCATTACCAGCAAAGTGGAGCCGGAGGTTCACGGAAAGTGGTGGTCAAGATCCAAGACAAGTGACCATATTTAGTCTCACATATCCAGAATCGGAGTTTGTATAATCCATGACCATGTGCGTCATGGGTTCGATCTGAAGCAAAGGTGATGAATGTTGAGGAAGTCTGTTCGCCTTACCTTATGGAGCCCTGCTATTGGTCCAGGTTCCACCTCCCACACACTCCAGGCCGATCCCAACGCGAAGCCTCACTTTGAAGCCTTTGCATGCAGGGGCTAGGACTGTCGAAGCACCCCACGACCGAAGTGTCGTTCATGCCCGGGAATCTGAATATTGATGTCCAATTTGCTTGACTTGCCAGTTTGTGATAAGACCGACAATTCCCTGATCGCACGTCAAACTGTCCACCCCTGTTCATCACTGCATATCGAAGTTCAGCTCGACTTGAATGACCTCCGTTCCGATCCCAGGGGCTTGCACGGACCATTTTCCAAAGATAGAAAAGACGCATCAGAGGAGGTCGCACACCACATTGTCGCCACCAATCGCCACCGATCGCCACCGATCGCCACCCGCCAGTAGTGGAACGATTGCAGCAGGAAGCCTGCCGCGGAGACTCTTTATCGGTGGCGAGCCTTGTCTAGATGACCAACAATCAAAGGATTATGGCGATGAACTCACTGGAATGGTGTTGCTTATTGATGGATGGATGCCTTCTCTAAAACTACTCCTGTACAGGAGGAATTTGTACCTCCAAGCTGGCACACGGTGAGCTCTGCATCACGTGCGGGCTCTCCCTCGCTACTTATGCGACCTGTCAGCAACTAAGGTTTGGGATGACGATATACGCAACCTTTCCCCCTAGCTTTATAACCGAATCGGCCCCTTTTTTTTCCCCACGGCCCTTTGTTATTCTAAAGTTTTATCCTTCTCGTGCAATAACAGATTGTTAGCCTTCAATACGGGAGATTATACCCAGCCATAAGCGTTTAACAAGGGTCTGGCGGCTGTAACACTCGAATTCTTTCTCTACCTTTCACGTCGCACAGATGACTGCGTCCTATCCTACCGTCCCCTCCTTCTAAAAGCAAACAAATATGAGGGAACAGGCGATCCCCTCTGTACCGTCGTCTCACATTATCAAATTGTCAGAGTTGGCCTGGCAGAGAGCACGGCCCCACCAGCCCCCCGTTGGCACCCCCCTTAATTTAAGCTTGCCTTCTTCCTATCCTACAATATCGGCTTTCCTCCTAAGCGGTCCGGGGAAACTGGATCAGCCTTCCGCTAGGCTCTTCGCTACTTTCTCATCTATCAGCAGACTCCAGGCCAGGGCACCCTTGTCGACCAGGCGCAGAGGTCTTGCCCCCGAACCAACGAAGTTGCCTCTTACCGCGCTCGAGGTCAATGGAATAGCTAGTGCGAGGTGTTACGAATGTGTTGACCAATCTCATGCCTCGATGTTCGCCATCCGTACATGAAGGATTCGGCAGAATGAGACGGCCAAGTCATGGAAGAGAAAGAGGGAGAATGTGGGCGAGCGCATAGGAGGACTTCGGACCCCCGTATCAACAATCAACGTCGCGACGATGATCAGGTACAAAGCCCTCACAATGTCACATCCATACCACCGCCGACACCGCCGCCGCCGCTCTTGTCATCGAACAATCCAGAAGCAGCTCCATCAACGGACAACTTCGCGCCGGAACCGTGTGGTCGGGATGGCGCTACCACAAGTACGGAATTGTCTGTCATCAACCGCGATACAAGTCCAGAGCTTCCCGCAGGGGATGTTTCCACGGCGGTGCCCCCACAACGGCGCTTGCCAGAGACTGCGATCGCTTGCGACCACCAACTGCAAATCCCTTGGTGCATGAACGATGAACCAACCCAGACTTTGCTGAACACCGCCGCGCCGCGACCTCCCGTGACCACATTGACGCTCGCTGAGTTGGACTTAAAATGGATCTCAAACAATATCACTCTAAGAGTCGATATCAACTATGACCACGACCTGCATTTTATGCCTGTCTCTGGTCAGAGAGGAGAGGAAAAGAAAGAGAATGCCAAAAGATTCTGGGAGGCCATCACGGTAGAGCTACGGGTATATCAACACAACTGTGCACCCTTCTGCCGCCAATGCGACAAGTCTCGAGCGCCCGAACCGGCCTATTTCGAACAGCGACTCCCGATCATGTTTGACGATCTGAGGGAGCTGTTGAAGACACTGGTCCCGGACCGGGATCAGGATCAGGTGACCGAGAACCTGGACGTGAGTCTGCTCTTGCAAGAAGTCAAACATGGTGTGCTCGATGTCGTCCGCTTATCGAAGTGGCTGACCGCGCTCTTGACCAGTCACTGCGCTCCCATGCGCGACGAGTGGGCTCGAGAAATGGCGGAAAAGATCGAAGAAGGCGCAGTGCGAGGAAATACCCCCTCGCTGGTCGCCGGCCTGGAGACGCTCTTCTCTTTCCTCGAGGCCATGAAACTCGACGTCGCCAATCACCAGATCAGGACGTTCCGCTATCCGCTCATCGAGGACACGGTGTCTTTTCAGCAGGATTACTTCAGCGGCCGCATCGCAAACAAGAGTCTGGATGTGACCGAGTCCAAGAAATGGTTTGCACGCATCAGCCACAAGCCCGACGTGCCCGCTTTCAGCTCGTTTGTAAATGGACTGGTCATGCTCTGCACGGTCCCAAATGAAGCGATTCCACTCACCCTCAAGCACGACACAAATCGGTTAGTGCAGATACAAGATGAGATCCAGGACAAAGTCCACCTGAAGATTTGCCTTGCCGCTTTCGACGAACTCGTTCAGAACCTGGTGGGTTTACATTGCGACCCTTCGTCCATGCATGGGACTTTGCAACACAGAATCATGGACCTGAGCGAAGCAGACAACGAGGTTGGACAGTCCGTTCCCGACATCTGGCACGCTCATATAGATCCAATCGCACTCGAAATTACCCGTGCCGCGTATGCGCTGTGCCGCCGACTCGGCCGGCCGGTCTCAGCCCAAAACTTCGCCCTTACCGCGCGAAAGCTGAAATGGGCTTTCGAAGACGAGCGTGAAGGGAGGCTTCAGGCCTTTGATTTAGCCAGAGAACTAAAACAAGAGATCTTGCGCCACACCAACGCGTTTCAACATATGTCGGCTTGGACCATTTCTGATGCGCAAAGGCAATGGCAGAAGTTGCGCCAACAGCGAGTGCAATGGCGAAACATCCCCGACATTGAGGACATGGCGAGGAGGCTGGCGCACATGGCGGTCATCCACTGGAGAGTCTGGGCTAATATGGTGTACGTGGACCAAGATGAGGAACCTGCTTGTGGGGTTGGTGGCCATTTCAGAGAAGCGTCGGCGTCGGGAGGTTTAACTGCTCTAGATGATATTCTGTGCGAACAGATGGAGTTTCAGGAAGGATCCGAACGGTCTGGCTAATGTTTAATTTGGTTCTGCAGAGATCCGGCCGCAGATGACAGTGCAAACCAAAAGAGAATCAATAGAAATAGAAGCAGGAAAATTCATCTCGTACAATAAGTAAGAAATTTCATTTCATAGAACAAGTAAAATTTCATTTCATAGAACAAGTAAAATTTCATTTCATAGAACAAATAGGAAAATTCATACCTTCCTCCTGCCAAGGCCCAACATGATTCGTCGCATCTTCTCCTTTTGAGGCCAAATGCTGCAACAACCACTTATTCGGTTTCATACTGTCAGCCGATCAGGGTAATGTGAATGGACCAGGCATTCACTCCAGAAAGTCTCGACGTGGAAACAGCAACAAGCTTTGACAGGCAAAGGTACTGGAATGCCTCTTGCAAAACCATGGCTTGAACAGTTGACGGCCAAACGCCTTCACCAGCTCGCTCTGCTCCTGGGCTGTCCATGTTCTGGCACCAAATCTGTCGTCGTCCAAGGCATTCGTCACACCCTTGATGAGTCGGAGATTCGGCCTGATACACCACGCGTCCTGCGTCTCCTCAGCTTCGATTTGGGGATCCGCAATCTCGCTTTTGCACATCTGACGGCCCCGATCGAGCCTCAAGGCACACATGACGGACGTTATGGCCGACCGACGCTCGAGGCCTGGCGTCGACTGTCTGTGGCACAATTGTCCAGGTTCTCCATGACCCCGCCAAGGAGCAGTCCGGTGCCAGCTTCGGTCCAGGAGGACAAAGATCAAGCGGAAAGTGTTGTGGCCTTGACAAAAGCCCGCTCACCGGTCAAAGAATCGTTCGAACCGCAGGATTACGCGAAGCACGCGTACGACTTGGTCAAGGCCATGCTTGAATTGTACAAGCCGAACCAGATTCTGATTGAAAGACAAAGATTCCGCTCGGCCGGCCAGGCCGCCGTTCAGGAGTGGACCATCCGCGTCGGCGTGTTTGAGGGCATGCTCTACGCGGTACTCCGAACCATGGTTGAAGAGACAGACATCGATCTCCTTGTCGAGCCCGTGCCGCCGAGGCGAGTGAACCGATATTTTCTTGAGGGTATGCAGCACTCCACAACAAAGGCCCGAAGTCAGCTTGCAGGCAGAGAAGCCAAGAAAGCCAAAACTGAACTCGTGGGAACATTGTTGGAATCCCAAGGACGTGTCGGAGGCCGCCAACTGAAAACAGCCACGGACGCTGAGGCATCGGTGGATGCCTTTCTATCAACCTTACGAAGGAAGGGACGATCAAACCGAGCAATCGGACAGGAATCCTTGAAGATTGACGATCTCGCGGATTCCTTGCTCCAGGGACTGGCGTGGATTGATTGGCAGAACAACCGGCAGCGAGTGAAAGACCTTGGTCCGGAAGCTTTTGACCTCGAGACCGACCAGCGAGCATGACCATCTACAATGTGTGGGAAGAATGATCATCTTGACTGTGGAAACTATGGGATCCACGAACCAATACTCAGGAGGATGGGTGACGTCGACATTACTTCCTCTGACACCTACATTGCTGAGACGAACTGCGGCTGAGACGAACTGCGGCCAACAGCGCGTACGAAGGACGACCATGACCGCAACTCATCTGTCCAGTTTGACGGCATGTGAGGAGAGCCTCAGGCAAGGACACTCAAGCAAGGACGCTCAAGCAAGGACACTCAAGCAAGGACACTCAAGCAAGGACACTCAAGCAAGGACACTCAAGCAAGGACACTCAAGCAAGGACACTCAAGCAAGGACACTCAAGCAAGGACTTTCAAGCAAGGACACTCAAGCAAGGACCCTCAAGCAAGGACACTCTAGCAAGGACCCTCTCAAGCATGGACACCCTCAAGTAAGGACACCCTCGAGCAAGGACACCCTCGAGCAAGGACACCCTCGAGCGGACACCCTCAAGTAAGGACACCCTCAGGCAAGGACACCCTCAGGCAAGGACACTCTCAGGCAAGGACACCCTCAGGCAAGGACACCCTCAGGCAAGGACACCCTCAGGCAAGGACACCCTCAGCAAGGACACCCTCAAGCAAGGACACCCTCAAGGGAGGACACCCACAAGCACGGAGAAGAAAAAATCGCTCAGAGTGCAGATGGTTTATGACCTCGAGAACAAATGATCTATGCGCAGGAGGAATGCAATCCTCCATGTACGTGCATTCCTCGATTAGAAGGTTCCTGCTGGTGATACGGCGCGCCACTGACTTTTTGCTAAAATGGCTCTTGGGGATCCCTGATTACCCGCATCATATTGTAGGCTCACTCACTGGCACTGCTAGTCCCAGCAGCCTACTCCGAAGGCGCTGTCCTGTGTCCTTTCACATACGAGAAGGCAGTGAGCGACCAATTTGGTATTGAGCACGAACGCCTTTGGCGCCACTGGATTCATGGCCTCCCACCGACGGCGGTACGAGCAAGTCTTTGCAGCGACAGCCAACGCCACTGTTCCGCAAGGTGATGTGACTCAATGTCTCGACTTCGTTGCTTAACCGTTGACTTTGGAGGACCAGCGGCCTGGGATCATACCTGAAAGGGATTGCAATACTGGCCATGACTATACAGGGTCGTGACGCTGGTCACTGACAGAGAAGCCAGACGAACAATAAGATGCGAGGCTCAATTTGCTGTCACAGACGATTCTTGGCTCGGATTTGGAGAAGCGCACGCTCATACCACACCGGCTCCAGATTACTCTGTTTTTATCGCAGGTCAGGTCTCCGGATGAATCCTCGCTGAGGACATTGCTTACACGGGTACCGGAGTGTGGCTGATCGGAGCAGATCGGGCCTGGATGCTTCCGCCGCTTTTGCATCGGCAGAGCTTTCAACCTCGGCTTTTTTGAGGCTGGCGGCCGCCTGACCGCGGAACAGCACGCCGCACTGACAACACCGGACAAGAAGACTGGGACAGCACCCTCGCCGCATCCCAGAATGGACCGCTGACGAGTTTTGTTGCTGATGTGGGCGGTGCTGGTAGACGGCAAGACCATGATGGTGGTGATGGAGTGGTGATTGATCGCTGGCGTCATGGTCCGCAAAGCGGCATGTTATTTCCCCACACTTCTGGATTTTACCGTCGGCCCTATGCCTGCCTCCCCTCCCCCGGTGTATGAAGAGAAAAGCTCCTCCAAATCTGTTAGTCGTGGAACCCCGGGCTGGCGGCGCCTGTCATTGGCAGAAAGCTCCCCAGCTCTGGCCAGTGCCACGAAAATGGACGGCCGGAGCTGGTGGCGGGCGTGCTATTGGTGGGCGGACCGTGCAGCGCATGGAAGTGCGCCGGCTTTGAGACCGTGGCCAACATGTGCAATGCTCATCCGGCGGCTCTGACGTATTATATCAACGCCCTCATGGCCCTCCTCTTCTGAGCCCCGTCACTGCACTTGCTCCATCTTGTATCCTCCTGCTCCATGGCTGACATCGAGACCATCAACCAGGGCGTCGCCATCAATGGCGCCGTCAAGGACTCGTACAAGAAGATCCTCACGCCCGAGGCGACCGCCTTCCTGGCGCTCCTCCACCGAAGCTTCGACGGGACGCGGAAAACGCTGCTGCAGCGCCGAGTGATCCGGCAGCAGGAACTCGACAAGGGCAATCTGCCTGACTTCCTCCCCGAAACCAAAGCGATTCGGGAGAATGACGCGTGGAAAGGCGCTCCCCCGGCTCCCGGCCTGATCGACCGCCGGGTCGAGATTACCGGACCAACGGATCGCAAGATGGTGGTCAATGCCTTGAACAGCAACGTGTGGACCTACATGGCCGACTTTGAGGGTAAGGAGGCCACACTCCCGACGTCCCGGGAATGACGGGCGCCAGCTAACGAGGTTGTCCTCACAGACGCGACGGCGCCGACATGGGACAACATGGTCTCGGGCCAAGTGAACCTGTACGACGCCATCCGGAGACAGATCGATTTCAAGCAAGGCGACAAAGAGTACAAGCTCCGCACCGACCGTGTGCTCCCGACGCTCATCTGCCGCGCGCGAGGCTGGCACCTGGAAGAGAAGCATTTCACCGTGGATGGCGAACCCATCTCGGGATCGCTTTTCGACTTTGGCCTCTACTTCTTCCACAATGCGTTCGAACTGGTGAAGCGAGGAACCGGTCCATACTTTTACCTGCCCAAGATGGAGTCCCATCTGGAAGCCCGACTCTGGAACGATGTGTTCAACCTGGCCCAAGACTACATCGGCATGCCCCGGGGCACGATCCGAGGAACGGTCTTGATCGAGACCATCATGGCGGCGTTCGAAATGGACGAGATCATCTACGAGCTCCGCGACCACTCTTCCGGCCTCAACTGCGGCCGCTGGGACTACATCTTCAGCGTGATCAAGAAGTTCCGGCAAAATCCGAGCTTCGTCCTGCCGGACCGCTCGGCCGTGACCATGACGGTGCCGTTCATGGACGCCTATGTCCGGTTGTTGATCAAGACGTGCCACCGCCGCGGCGTGCACGCCATGGGCGGCATGGCCGCTCAGATCCCCATCAAGGACAACCCAGAGGCCAACGAGAAGGCGATGGACAGTGTGCGGCAGGACAAGCTGCGTGAAGTCCGCGCGGGACATGATGGCACTTGGGTGGCCCACCCCGCCCTGGCCCCGATCGCGTCCGAGGTATTCAACAAGTACATGCCGACGCCCAACCAGCTGTTCAGACGTCGCGAGGATGTCAGCGTCACCAAGAATGACCTGCTCAACATGAACATGTCCGGCACCGTGACCGAGGACGGGATCCGGAAGAATCTCAACATCGGCCTCGGCTACATGGAGGGCTGGCTCCGAGGCGTGGGCTGCGTGCCCATCAACTATCTCATGGAGGACGCGGCCACGGCGGAAGTGTCGAGGTCGCAGCTGTGGCAGTGGGTCAGGCACGGTGTCAAAACCGCCGAGGGCGTCACCGTCGACAAGGCCTACGCTCTGAAGCTGCTGCGAGACCAGGCCGAGGAACTCAGCAGCAAGGCGCCCAAAGGAAACAAGTATCAGCTGGCTGCGCGGTATTTTGAAAGCCAGGTGACCGGCGAGGACTATGCCGATTTCTTGACCAGGTATGTCACGCTCCCAACCGTGTCCACAAAGACATTGCGCTCACATGACCGTGCAGCCTGCTTTACAACGAGATCACCACTGTTGGGCCACCCAAACCTGCGGCTAAGCTGTAAGTGACGGTCGCCTGCACACCGTTAGGGTGAGCAGTCAACGACGACAGATGGATGACGAGCCCTTTAGGTTGTCCTCTTCGAAGTTGTGAAACCAATTCCGAGCAAAATAAATATAGCCCATGTATACTGTCCCCGGCAGCGTGCAGCCCGAAGCCACCATGAGCCGGGGCTAGGCTGAGGGTGGGCTGGACGTTGGGGAAGCCAAAACTTGTCTATGTACGAATCTTCATAGCTTTGGGTCGACGCGTCAATACGTAGGGTGTTGTTTACGCGAGCAGCTGACGGCTGAATGATGCCAATGAGATTGAACATCGGTGAAACTCTGTCGTGCATGAGGCGTTTCGGTGGAGTTGGGTGAGTAGCATGCACCATATAGTCAACGCCTGGAAGGTGACATTCCGCCCGTGATTGTACGCAGCAAGTTGGAAGAAGAAAACTATTCAGGAATTGCGTTGAGGGATACATGATAAACCAAGCGGTGGATTGATTATCCAAAGGCGAAGCGGTGGGTGTTGCTGAATTAGATCACGTGATATCCCTATACCCACTATACCATATGTACACTCGCACTGCTATACTTGGAGTCTACAGCAAAGGGTCGCGTTCACGAATACAACAAGCTGCTATTCTTGTGTAATGTGAGAGATGTGAAACGTCGGTCGTTGACCGTGGCAAACATGATTCGGAAAGGCCGTGGCGAGACGGGTTTGGCCTCCCAATTCAGGCTCCGAAGTCAGGACGAGGATACAGATTGGGCAGCGGACCTTGGCTGCGTTTTGCATGGTCATGGTCCTGGCTATTCTGCTCTTGCCCCTGCCGAGCCTGCGAAACAAGGGCCATGCAGGAAGCTAGTTGTTGCCACCCTTCTAGCTCCCCCCCTTCTTCGTTCTGCGGATTGAACATCGGAGCGCGACATCGTTGATGCCACCGCCTCTGCTGCTGCTCTGACATACCATTACAGCATTCACGTCGCGCTGTATCAAAACATTGATGGTCAACAGTCTCGGTTGTGTTGAGGTGAGGCTGGATCCTGGTCTGCCACCGATAATGGCACCCAGATTGCGGAGCGGATTGGCCCGGTACATGGCACCCACCAGCTTCGCCTGCTCGGGACACTTCAACTCTACTTCCCCGCCAGCCTCAGACACTTACCTCCCGAAGCCTAACCCATTATACACTCTTCCTCCGACTCGCATCTGTCCCAGAAACTAGACGGAACGCCGCAGGAAACTGCTCATCGAGTCCGGATGTCGGTAATACCGGAGGGCTATGTGATCTTGCCTTGCCCCGACCTATGGTGTCCTCTCCGCCCAGCCACTGTCACAGAAACAGGGGGCAAAACGTCATTGACTCCTTCGCGTCGAGGTGGTGCTAGCAGGGTTGTACTACCGGCTGGGTGTGCCACACAACATAGCAGACCCGAGAAATGTCTTCGGCACAGTCGCTGAGTTCTGTCGCCACGGCCATGATGCGCTTTCCACAGCCAGCTTTGTTGGGGCCCTGGGGCCGGGCTATATCACGCTGGTCATCGCTGGCCGATGCTGCTTCTTCGATGCCCTCCTGGTCGCCATTCGACCGGCATAGTTTGGCTTTTTGAATCCCGGCCGTCTTCTGCAGAATCCCACAGGCCAGCTCGAGGAAAAGGTTTTGCATTCTCCAGGCCCATCGGATGGGCAGAGCTTGACCATATCCTTTTTGGAAAGTCCGCCATTTTCGCTCTCGGCCGAGGACGCTTTCAGTTGCATCTCGAGACAAGATGGTTGACACGCTTCACCGTGGGTATCATTCGTCGCCAGAGAGGGAGGATTTCTGTCTGACTCATCTACAGCACCGCTGTCCGTGATCCTGTCCTGGCCCCGCCCCAATTATGTCAACCCACAAACACGAGGCCCCGGCCTCATCTACATATGCATCATCTTCAGTGCCCTCGGCACCGCCATCGTCACCGCTCGCCTATACTCGCGTCTGTTTATTACACAGGCACCCGGGATCGACGACTTGCTGATTGTCGTGTCTCTGGGCTTCGGCATTGCCTTGGCCGTGCTGGTCATTGTCGGTGACACAGTGTACTATGACGGCCACCATGTCTGGGATATCCCCGTCGATTCTTTTGTCGGACATCGTCTGAATATCTGGATCTGCTTGTGGTGTTGCGTGGTGGCCAGTGCCAGCGTCAAGATCAGTGTCCTGCTGTTCTACCGTCGATTGAGCGTCAAATTCAGCAAGGCCTTCCTCGTGGCCACCTGGATCGGAATTCTGTACAACATCCTCTACCTGGTAGGATGCTGTCTGGCGATGCTGCTGATGTGCAACCCTCTCCACGCCTATTGGTCGAGCTTCGATCCGACATGGGCCGCTACCCACCGATACCACTGCGGCAGTGATCAGATCTCCCTTCCCATCTATTCGGCATTGAGTGTTTTGGGCGATTTCTATAGCTCCCTCCTGCCAATGGTGCTGATTACCTACCTGGACCTGCCTTTCAAACAGAAACTGGCCCTGTATTTGCTCTTCGCCATGGGCTTCCTCGTCGTCGCCGCGGGGATTGTGAGAACGATCCTTCTCTACGTCGTGGTGAACAAGGACTACGACTTCTCCTGGGTGTTGTGGGAGACCTGGATTTGGTCCATGGTGGAACTGTACGTGTCAATACTTGCAGCAAGTGCCCCTGCTCTGAAGCCTTTCTTCCGTCGCTTCTTTATCGAACCCGTCGGGACGTTCGGCAGATATTCCCAGAGGAAATACGGCAACAGCAGCAGAAGCACCAGCCGGACGCATGGCCATTGGAACGGCAAAAACATGATGGGCTCAGGTGGATCAAGGATTGTGTCCGGTGGGATGCTTACCGATCCACCGCGAATGGGCATGCCTCATGCGGAACCAGAGATAATCTCGGATGGAAAAGATATTTTCGCCCAGGACGTCGAGAACGGAAACCGGGAGACGCGGCATTTTGAACTACGAGCCAGTCAAGATGGCAAGATGATTCCGATGCAGGTCTGGAAGCGTGTCGACGACGGCGAATCCGAGAAGCTCCCCCAAGATGTGTTTGCGAGCCCGACGCCGACCAGAAAGGACGGCACCAGAATCACCACCTGGCCCTTGCCCCCTCCACCCGCCCACCAGAGAGGGACGAGCGACGGATTGATCGTCTGGGGCTCGAGCCACGCGCACACGCAAACCTATCCGCGACGTGCGGAGAGTGCTAGTCCGTCTTCTTCTGGGTCACCCCAGACGCGGACATCGTTCGCCAGGTTGCAGTCTTCCATATATTCGCGTCATCCCAGAGGCCTGAGTGGTCTGAGGCTGAATCCTCCGCGATATGAGGACTCCTACGACGGCCTCGGATCTAGATCCCGGCTCGAGTCGCTGAGCGGCTCCGATGACGAAATATCTAACGGCGAGAAGCCGCCGTGGAACGACATCAAAAGCTCAAGCTCGCACCGAACCCCGAGTGACAGCGAAGAGACTCTCCGACTGCCCCGGATGGGGAGTCGGGATTTTATGTCAGAGACGAGGAATGAAAATCGGGGGTGAGCACAAGGACCAGGCGGATGGTGTAGACTATGCATTATGACCATGTGTATCAGAATCAGAGAGTGGGTGGACATTCTATCGGATCATCTCATCCAACGGCCTTGCGATAATACATGTATTTGATCCAATCTTTCACGAGCAGAAAAGAGGATGTGAGTGGAGTCACTAGCAAGTTAATCTGAGAAGGCAAATTTTGTCATCATGACTTTGCGGTGGTGGAGATGCACTGCTGGCCTGACCGCATTTTTGCTTTAATATGGGAGTGGGAATTGTACAGCATACAAGGCTTAACAGTACAACAGTGCGGAGATCGTCCTAATAGCAGTACTTCCCCGAGGACGGACTCTTCTCCAGTCCCACCCATGCACGGCGACGAAGGCGGGGGCCAAGGTGCATCCTCCTTAACTCAGTCCACCTGCAAGGCTCCAGCTAGGTTGGCGACTCTCCACGGTGGGAACCCCGGCGGTTCTACCTATCCTCATGCTATTATTTATTTTGGATTCGCATGCTGGTGAGATTATCAAATATAAATCACTTCAGTGCAGTTCAAAAAAGGAAGATTGGATTTCTGCACTTATTGCATACAGAGCGGCAGGAGTTGAACTACCACCACCGCTCCACTTCTACTACAGCTTCAGTCACTCGCTGGCTGGTTCGACATGAAGATCCTGATCACAGGCGCCGGCGGCTTCATCGGGCAGTTCCTGGCGCGGGAACTGCTAAACGACGCCTCACACAGGCTCGTGCTGACTGATGTGGTCGACGTGCCGGTGCCCAAGGGCGCCAAACATCCGGCCAACGCAACCACGGTAAAAGCAGACCTGAACCAGGACCTCAGCGTCGTCACGCCCGACCTGGACGCCATCTACATCTTCCATGGCATCATGTCGGCCGGTTCCGAGGCCAACTTCGACCTGGGCATCAAAGTCAACGTGGACGCAACCAAGGCGCTGCTGGAGGCCATCCGCCACGTGAAGCCAGGCTGTCGGGTCATCTATGCCAGCAGCCAGGCCGTCTACGGACGCCCGTTTCCGGACGTCATCACCGAGGATGTCTTTCCGACGCCCGAAGGGAGCTATGGTGCGGCGAAGCTGATCGGCGAGGTGTTGGTCAACGAGTACACGAGACGCGGCTTCATCGATGGCTTCAGTCTGCGCTTCCCCACCATCACCGTGCGACCGGGCACGCCCACAGCGGCCGCGAGCAGTTTCATCAGTGGCATCATCCGCGAGCCGTTGGCCGGCAAGGAGTGCGTCGTCCCCATCAAAGATCGATCGTTCCCGTCGTGGGTCTGCTCGCCCAAGACGCTGATTGCGAACTTGGTGCACGCGCTGACCTTGCCCGGGGATGTGTTGCCGAGTCACAAGCGCACGGTCAACGCGCCGGGTCTGTTGGCCACAATCCAGGACATGCTGGACGCCCTGGTCAAGGTCGGTGGGGAGGATAAGCTGCAGTATATCAAGGAGGAGCACGACGCGGCGTTGGCGAAGATTCTGCTCTCCTGGGCGTGGAAGTTTGACAATACGCTGGCCCTTAGTCTGGGCTACAAACCGGACACCAGCTTCGAGCAGGCCGTAAGGGACTACGTGGAATTCATGGAGGCACAGAAAAAATGGGATGAGGAGTAGCCGAGGCGAGCGCGTGAGTGTGAGAGTGCATTCCGGGCATACACGTTACAGTCATGTGGACAGTCAAGCCTGAACAGACCGGATCTCAATCTCTTCCTCAACCGTCATTTAACGGCTCCAACGTCAGCTTGCACAGCATCGGTCTGCTGATGCTTGGAACTAGTGCCACCGCTATTCATCGGCACCAACGCCGATTCTCAATACCTGCTTTCGGTCACCGGCATCTGAATAATTCTTACGGAGGCCCAGCAATCCCGACCAGCAGGGACTCTGTGTGCTGGAGATTGAGGTGCACTACACGTCATCTCATCTGCGGATGGCTTTCAGCTCGAATCCTGGTTGGCAATGGAGCATTTCAGAGGTATGGTGAGCATCGCTTGATCAATTGCCGATATGAGTTGAGCCGGGTAAAATGCCACCGCCTGGACTTTGGTGGTCGGCTTGTGCTGCCGTGACATCTCCACACGCGGAGAAGACGCCGACAGCAGTCGAGAAATAAGTGATGCTGACTTGACGACGATTGTATTGGCTCGCAGGTGAGAGTTTTCTTTCTGTCTAGGTCTCTCTGTCGCATGCATGAACTCGTCGGATACAGGATCAACAAACCCAAGATAGGTTTGTCAGCGAAGAAATACAGTGAAAGGCTGCAACGACTAGGCCCAAACTGACCGGACGGTTCATTCAGACGCCAATAACTAGCCGTCCGTAACGATGCTGGCCGAACTCAAAGACAACATCGCGGTCAAGATGCTCAAGGCCGCCGAAGAGGGCGGGTACGGGGTTCCCGGGGTGGTGTCCTACAACCTTGAGACCATCATCGCGTGCCGACGGGCGGCGGAGAACAAACAGTCACCCTGCCAGATCCTACTGTTCCCCTGGGCGCAAGAGTACGCGTACGAGAACCTGGTCAACCTGGCGGCCGATGTGTGCCGGTCGGCGAGCGTGCCCATGTCGCTGCACCTGGACCACGCCCAGTCGGCCGAGGCGATCAAGCAGGCCGCTGCGACGGGCAAGTTTGACAGCATCATGGTCGACATGAGCCATTACGATAAGGAGGAGAACCTGGCGCGCACCAAGGAGCTGGTCCAGTACTGCCACGCCCGGGGCATCGCCACCGAGGCCGAACCCGGTCGCATCAACGGTGGCGAGGCGGGTGTCCAGGACACTGGCGACCTCGAGGGCATCCTGACAACGCCTGATGAAGCCCTGCAGTTCGTCGACACCGGCATCGACTTCCTGGCCCCGGCCATCGGCAATGTCCATGGGGCCTACAACGGCGTCGAGAACATCCACCTCGACTTCCCGCGCCTCGAGAGCATTCGTAAAGTCACACAGGGGAAAGTGACTCTCGTCATGCACGGCACCAACGAGTTCACCGCCGACATCTTCAAACAGTGTGTCCGTGCGGGCCTGACTAGGCTCAACGTCAACCAGATTGTGCTGTGGCGGTACGAGGAGTACTGTCGCAAGGCCGCCGGCAGGACTCCGTTGACCGAGTTCATGGAAGAAAGCTCAAGGCTGATCCAGGAGAGGATTGAGTGGATGATGGACGCCATTGGATCCACTGGCAAGGCTGGCGATGTACGGGAATAGTAGGAGGAACAAATTCTTCAGGTGACTATGAGACTGGAGTGGCAAGCAGGAGGCAGCAGGTAAGCAGGCAGGCAAGTAAACAGGTAGGCAAACAGACAGACAATGATGACTACGTACCTGAATTCCCTCATAGTTGATCGACGTCTCGCTGGTGTCTAGCATTTACGCCACATCCTCAACCAGGGTGGATTCTTCCTCACCTGTTGCTACACTGGTATTTGCTGATGACTATGTGGATCGACGATGTATTCCTGAGGCGAATTGGCATATTGGTCATAGATTGCGCTCGCTCGGCACAGAAACCATTGTCAAAGTCAGCGCTAACGGTCAAAGTCTCGCCAGGGCCATCAAATAATCGTTGCGTCCGCGAATACTCATTCTTTCATCATAACAGTTGCTTGGAGCACGCCATCTCGCCACGCCTCAAACTGTTGACCGTATCCCCAAGGTATCAATCAGAACGACCCCAAAAAGAGACCTCCCCTACGACAGAAAGGAATTGTTGAGTCCCCATGGGCACCGTCTCGCCCGGCCACTGCTGGCTTAAAGCCAGGTCTCAAATTCTATTTCGAGACCTTTGAACCCGTTTCACCTGTGCTGTCTTTCTTCGTTGCATCAATCGTTTTCTGCAAATCCCCCTCTCCTTCATCGTCTTTCAGCGCAATCGGTTTCGCATCCTTCTCGTCATCACTGTCTCCTAAGCTGAACGGATCGTTTTCGGCGACCGGTGATGGATCCACGGCGGACAATGGCTGCCATTTGCTCGCCTTGGAGGTGGTAGTAGTCGATGCTGGTTTCGGAGAGGCTGAATACAAGTCTTGAATCTCCTCTGGAGGACCATCTTGGAAGGAGACCTTGCGGCCACTGCCTAGCGACGGCTTGGGCCCGGTGGCCGGACTGGGCTTGAACAGGTTGGGATTCGCCAGGGGCCGGCTCGACGTGCGCGGAGGTGCTTCGCCATCCCTCAACTCCAATTTCGAGAAATCATCCCCAATGACTTGGGGATCGGCATCGTATCTCTGGATGTCTGCACTTCGGCGCCCTGTGTCGCCACTTCTTCTGCCATAGCCGGGTGCGCCGCCGCCATACCCTTGGGCGGGCCGAGGAGGAGGGCTGGTGAAGTCAGAATCTTCGTCTTCTCCGTCGATCCGTTTCTTGAAATTGCTGATCCACCGGTTGACGGTCTGTTGTGTTTCCAGAAACCCTTTCTTGATGTTGTCTCGAATCTCTGGAAGATCGTCTGTAAAACATCAGCCTGCCGGCTCCTCTATCCACAACGGATCCAAGTCACAACATACCATCTATGAAGCTTCGCCAGTGGACGTCGTCGGGATCTGGGTTTGCTCCCGGGCGGCCCACTCGAGAACCTCGAAGATTCTCGTTGTACCGGTTCCCCGAACCGGGGGGTTCATGTCTGGCGGCGGCGCCACTGTAGTGTTCGTGGAGTTGTCTCGCATACAGTTCGTCGGCCTCGAGCTGGCTGAGCTGTGTCGAAGTGGCCGGCCGAGTTGGCCGGGGAGGCTTCGCGGGAGGCTCTGGTTCCTTTTGGGCATCGGGGTCCGTCATGCCCAACAAAGCGTGAAATGCCGGTTCCACCGACCCACCACTGGCTGTCAGCACGGCCTTGATGACGGATGTATCGATGGTCGGAAATGCCTCTTTCAGCGTATTTTCTGCTTGCTGTCGCGCGCTGAGCGGCCGTGGCGGCTTCGGTGGCGGCGTGTCCTCCTTTGGCGGAGGCTTTGGGCCGGATTCTGATTGCGACGTCGTCACCGGCGTTGTGCTTCCAGCCTCTTGGTCGCTGTCAAAGTCCAACGGCCGCGCGGTCGTAGGAGACTCAGGTCGCCCGTCGGAAGGCTTCAGCGGGGATACAGGTGGTGACTTTGGTTCGTGAGTTAGCACAGACACGGCACGAGAAGGCTGATCACGGACGTACTTTTTTGTCGTCTGCCATTGTGCACGTCAAGTGAAATCCGGCTGAACGTGTTCAATGTGCAATCGATATATCAGACCATGCGAGGGAGGAACAGGCTCCTATACTTTTCGGAAGTGGCCTTGGCGGTGACGAGGAGGCTGTAGCTGCTGGCTGAGCTTTTGTGGCGCTAGTTTGCGGCGGTGCTGTTTTTACCATCACCGTCCTTCATATTCTGCTCCTAAGGATAACTCTGTGGTAATGTGCTATTTCCTCCGTGTCTAGACTCTCCGGTTTTGAACCGTCGTCCGGATTGGTGCAGAAATGGGCAATCACACATAGATCAACGACGCCGCATCATGGCCGACCTCGACCTCTCTTTTATTCCCGCGCTCTACACCCCCTCATCCCTTTTACCCATCTCGCGGCACAAGGAAAGTCTGCTCTACACCATCGAGACGTCCCCTGTCACCGTCATCATTGGGCAGACCGGGAGTGGGAAAACCACTCAGCTTCCACAGTTCCTGGAACAGGCAGGATGGTGCTCGGGGGGGAAAGTCATCGGTGTCACTCAGGTAGGTCAGTTGGTTGGGCTCGGGAATCCAGATGTATTTGACTGTGGATAGCCCAGGAGAGTGGCGGTCACCTCGGTCGCAACCCGAGTGGCCGAAGAGATGAGATGTCAAGTGGGCGAAGAGGTCGGCTATTCAATTCGGTTTGAAGACGTGACCTCGGCGAGGACAAAGATCAAATTCCTCACGGATGGCATGTTGTTACGAGAGGCATTGGTCGACCCGCTGCTGTCGCGCTACTCGGTCATCATGGTCGACGAGGCACATGAGCGGTCACTGAGCTCTGATATATTGCTGGGCTTGCTGAAGAAAATCAAGAAACGACGGCCCGAGCTGCGCATTGTGGTCAGCAGCGCCACACTGGAAGCAGAAGCATTCGCCAAATTCTTCGCCCATGAAGAAGGCTCCCGTGAACAGAGTCGGATCATTCGCATCGAAGGCCGACAATATCCTGTCGACATTCTCTATCTCGAGCAGGCGACCGACGACTACGTGGAAAAAGCGGTGCACACTGCCTTCACCATCCATCAGCAAGAAGCACCGGGCGATATCCTGGTCTTCCTGACCGGCCGAGAAGAAATCGAAACGGCGGTGCAGAAGCTGACTGATCTCGCGTCGACATTGCACCCCCAATCCCAAGCCGTGCAGGCACTCCCACTCTATGCAGGGCTCAGCACGGAAGACCAAATGTATGTCTTCTCCGAGGCCGCGGAGAATACTCGCAAAGTCATTTTCAGCACCAACGTCGCCGAGGCGTCCGTCACCATTTCTGGGATCGTCTACGTGGTCGACTGTGGCTTTGTCAAGCTGCGCGCTTTTAATCCGACCACCAACATCGACACCTTGACGCCGGTCCCAGTGTCCCAAGCATCGGCCACGCAGCGCGCCGGCCGCGCCGGCCGTACACGCCCAGGCAAATGCTTCAGACTCTATCCCGAATCCGCGTTCAGCGTGCTCCCGGCGACGACGCCTCCGGAGATCCAACGTTCCAACCTCGCCCCCGTGGTGCTGCAGCTCAAAGCTCTGGGAATCGACAACATCGTGCGCTTCGATTTCCTCAGCCCCCCACCGGCCAAGCTCGTCGCCCGCGCTCTGGAGCTTCTCTATTCCCTCGGTGCGATCGACGACTACGCCAAGCTGACTTCGCCCTTCGGAAGTCGCATGGCCGAACTGGCCATCCCGCCCATGATGGCCAAATGTCTTCTCTCATCGGCCGAGACCAAGTTCAATTGCCTGAACGAAATGCTCACGATTGCGGCCATGACGTCCTTGCAAGGAAATGTGTGGTTCCACCACGAAGGGCAGAAGAAAGCGATGGACCTGGCACGACGCCAGTTCGCGGCCGAAGAAGGCGACCACTTGACACTGCTCAACGTGTACCAGGCCTTTGTCTCAAAAGGCAAGAAGGAAGCCCAGTGGTGCCACAACCACTACCTGAATGTTAAATCCATGCAGCGCGCTGTCAGCATTCGCAACCAACTCAAGAGGTATCTCGAACGGCTGGGCGTCCCAATCGACGAGTCTTTGACGACCGCACACCCCGTCTCGTCCTGGTCCACGAAACAGGTCGTGGTGTCACCGGCAGACAAAACGTCCAACATTCTCAAGTGCCTGACGACGGGCTTCTTTGCCAATGCGGCCAAAATGCAGCCCGATGGCAGCTTCAAGTCGGTCTCTGGCAATGTCACGCTCCACGCGCATCCCACCAGCCTACTTTTCAACCGCAAGGCCGAGTACGTCGTCTTCCACGAGCTGCTGGATACGGGAGAAAAGGTGTACATCAAGGACATTAGCAAGATTGAGAAGAATTGGCTGCTTGAATATGGCGGCAGTTATTACCGAGTCAGTCAATAGGTCAGTCGATGGCCAACCAGGATCAATCAATTATTACTCTCAGCACGCCATGCTCTCTTCAGGGTATCGATGTACAGATCTCATGGTCTCGTGAATCATTCGTATTCATAATGGTCAATGGTTTCTCGTTGCGTGAACTGCATCGCATCCTCCTCGGTCGCTAAACCACGTTCCTTTCTCCTCTTCAAAGAAGCCGGCCCCTCTTTGCAGACGTCACACGCAAAGTCACAGGGGGGTGCGGTGCTCTCGTCGCTGAAATACCGGGAGACGAGTTCGTGCCGACAGACATTGGTGTTTTCACAAAAGTCGATTATCTTGCGCAAACTCGACATCTTGGACTCGGTCTGCGTTTTGTTCTTTTCCTTGGCCATGTCTTGTGCGGCCCTGAAGAGGCAGCGATCCTTCTCTTCCCTCGTGTACAGAACGAGACTCGATGCCGCCTTGTTATCCCGGCCTGCCCGGCCTGATTCCTGCACAAAGGACTCCATGCCTCGTGGCAGGCCGTAATGCACCACGAATCGGATTGTCGGCATATCGATCCCCATACCAAACGCCGTCGTGGCGCAGATGATGTTGAAGGACGCTGCCAGGCTGTGACGGTCATGGCCGTCATCGCCATTCTGGACGCTCCCGAGACCGGTGGCCGATCCGAGGAAAGACGCCTGGATCTTCAGACGCACGGCCGGATCCAGGCCGGCATGGTAGGCACAGGCACGTATCCCGCCGGCGGCCAGCCTGGAGGCGAGTGAGTCGGCTGTCGATCGGAGTGGAACATATATAATTCCATGGATGGCCGAGGATGCGGCGAAGCCAGCTAAAGGACGCTTGCACTTCATGAGAGCGAGCCGTCGTTGGTGTATTTTATTCAGCCAGGAAATGAGGTATGGCAGCACGTCGTCCTCACCGTTCGACGGATCAGATTCCGAAAAGTATTGAACTTCATAGTGTATATTCGGACGCGCGGTCGTGGTCATGAACGACTTGGTCCCCCTCCGATCTAAGCCGAGAAAGTGGTAGATGTCATCCTGTACTTGCTTCGTTGCCGTTGCTGTGACGGCCATGATCGGGAGTGCAGGGCACGTTAATGTTGCCCTCAGCCATTGCAGCTCTTTGTAAGCCGGCCGAAAGTCGTGGCCCCACTCGCTGATACAATGTGCTTCGTCCACGGCGATCCGTACCAGCTGCCCCTGACCATGGATCTTCAATAGCAGTCGTCGAAATTGATCCGTGGCACAAAGCTCAGGCGTGATATACAGGAGCCGAGTTTCGGGGTGCCCGCAGAGAAGATCCGTCTCGATTTGGGACCTGACACTTCTGCCAGTGGTTCCGTTGATTGACTGAACGGGAATACCCAACTCCTTTGCCGCATTTACCTGATTGGTCATCAACGCCAGTAAGGGTGAGATCACAATGGTGACGCCGGTTGAGACTATCGCCGGGAGTTGGTAACATAATGACTTTCCAAATGATGTCGCCGCACAGAGGAAAATGTCTTCGCCAGCAATGGCCGATCGAATGACATCCTCTTGAAGTGGCCGGAAGAAGTCCTTGCGAAATACTCGTTTCAGAGTGAACCGAATATCGGGAGCGTTCTTGTGCTTCAACGCAGATTGTGGCATAATGCGCTTGGTGAAATAAACTGGGCCTGAAAGACGCGTCGGTTAGTGCAAGGGGGCAAATATTAATTTGCGCCCCCTCACGTGATCACGAAGACTGCTGTTGTTCACCTAACCACGCTTTTCTAACCCTGTCTATCCTTCTACACAGATTAATTACTGCCTCGAGCTACAACGAATTTTTGCTGAGAGTTACACCTTACTAGCTGGAGTTGCCGCGCTGCGCCGAGCACCAATAGACAGTGGAGGTCGCTACCAAAAGCACTCGCTCACCACCTTGTAAGTGATAGCTATAGAAACCGGTGAGCTAGCCTAATCTTACGGGAGCCATAGGCAGTAATCTTCTGGTCTTTGTGCCCGGAAAATAGGGGCTTGGATGTCTAGATACTCCCTATAGGATAGGCGTTATTTTCTGGTGGCATGCCAAGACATGCCAAGCCTCATGACGTAGATTACAAGCTATCTGTCAGATTGTGTAAATCAGGAGTCAACTGTCCCCTTTGTATTCATGGAATCTAGAGGTCTTTATATACACACAATTGACGAGCGAGATACAACAGGCTGAAACACTGTTCCCTGGGCAACCAGTTGACCTGAGACAGATAGTGTCTCAACATGCTCTTTATGGAGGCTGACACTATCTTACAGTACTACGAATTGCAGTACAGCCGTTCCCGAAACCGCCCTACCCCATACGGACACTGCCTTTTTCTCTAACTCAGGGTCCAAGACACGAGCGGGGCACCCTTCACCTGATATAGATTAGTCTCTTTCCGCCACTCTCCAATCATCAATAAGGGTATGATGTTATTGTACTGCCGATACAGTACGGTTCACGTCAATACCCCTGGAATGGAGGCTTAATTACGGTATGGAAATGTGGCAAATTGCACTAACTTTGGAGCTTCTCGTCATGTGTGATACGAAGTGCTTTTTCATACGGGCTAGTTTCTCTGGAGTTTGTGATGAGTTGTTCATCCATAGAAGAGGCGCGCTAGGTGAAATATGGACTCTGGATCTTCGCAAGTGGGAAAAACACCTGCCACCATGTCCAGAAAGCCCCAAGAAGTCCAATTGCAAGGCTCAGAGGCACATTGGGATTCTGCAGATCTCCGGACTCGCTCCCATCTTTTCTTTCTCTTGATGACGGCCAGGCGAGCGAAAAGATAAAAGGCCCTGCTAGGAAGAGGATCTGGTAGGCCAGTGCATACCCGAATCGTGGGACATGCTGAGTATATATGCCCCATGCGTCTTCGACATCTTGAGAACCCTTCAACCATGGCGAATCCTTCTTAGGAATTCGTGAAAGCATTCGTTGCTGTTTGGCCGTCAAAGGTTTTACACAGCGATGATTCCAAAGCCAGGATTTAGGACATATCCCAAGCTTACGGTGGAGAAAGGCTTCGCTGCAGGGCGTGTTTACCAACATGAACCACACGTGATAATGGATTTGGTCGTCAGGTGTAGCTCCAGGAGGCCGAGGGTCAAAATGATAATCGCTCCTTGTTGGAAGCTCTTTCGCTACAGCACTGACAACCTCTGAAAAATACTTTCGGAACTGCTCCGAGGTCAATCACGAGATAGATCTTCGCACGGAAAGGAGCTGAAGCACATGATACTTACTTTCACGAAATGGCAGTGATCCAGTTGCCATATAGAAAGGTAGTGTCGAGCAGGGCCTCGTACAGAAGCGTTACGCAATCTCAGTTCACGGAAGAACTGAGGGTCGTCTGTGTAGGCTTTCGTATCGATACATTCAATCAGTACCTTTTCGCGCTGGATTCCGAGCACCACATATGACTCTAGAAGATCGACGGGCACTGAATGCGATCCCGAGGTACTCAATGCAGTGTTCGCGCTTGATCCGGAACTTCGTGAGCGGGAGAATAGACTGCTGGGCGGTGTGGATGCGCTCGCTGAGGTGTTAGATGACGATGATGATCTAGATAGAGCTGGTGAGCGGCTTGTGGACAACTGTCCATTATCAGTGGCATCGGCTTGACCATGTGCTGCTTCCTTCTGTGCTTCCGGTGAAAGCGCCTTCCCATCACCTCCCGCACTCCTTCCCCCGAGAAGTCCTCGACACAAGTTGTCCCCGTAGACAAATGGTCCTTTGATTGCCAAAATTCTGTGGAAACGACCTATTTCGCCAATCGGAACATCTGCCCATACGAGTTTTGAACAATACTTGGAGATATCAGCTGAAGATCGTCGAGGGTTAGGTCGGGGAGAATTCCGGTACTCACACAATGCCATTGAATCCGAGATTGTCCTTCTTTGATGGGATACACCACAGGAGCCAGAGGCCACCAATCCCATCTTGTATGGGTCACTTGCTCGACTTTTATTTTGCACCTGTCCAACCAAGTGCATTTGACCTCAACTCCACAAAGTATCCTGTCAGTCGGTATGGAGAGAATAGTCTGCGCTGTGGTGATCAGCTCTTTCGGCAATAGCATTATTTCGACATCTAGTAAAAGTTTGCAAAATGCGACACCTTCCGTCATGAATCTTTTAACTCGAGCTATATGCTTGAGCTCATGGTCTGGATCTTCCATGATTTCTCCGGACCCGGTATCGCTCCCAGCAGATGGCTCTGAGTCACTGTCTCGGACAAGTAGCAATTGATCTTGCTGGTCCAGGCTAAAAGCAGGATGACCACAAAGCCAATCCTCGACATTCGGCCGCATCACTTGAGCCTTCTTCAGATCGTCTTCGACTTGTAGCTGCATTTGATCTGACAGTGGTCGTAATTTGTCTGCCACCGATGCTGCAATTCGCGTTCGCGTAAATCGACTTTTGAGAAGGCTAAGGCATGCCTTCTCTACTGGCAATTGTGCGGATTGAAGTAGACTTTTGTAGTACTTTTTGAGGAGACGCCTGAGATTAGTGACAAATCTCTTTCTGCCCATGCGATCAAGAAGCTTCGTGCATGTCTCAGAGATCTCCACGTTCTCCATGAAGAATGTCCTAAGCTGATCTTCTGCGCTAAGGACGTCTTGAGTTTTTTGCATCTCGATAGTAGACTGGATATCGTCCTGGTCGGAGGAAACAGAAGCGATCTCGTCATCTGATTCATGTTCTATCAGGTCTTTCTCCGCGAGTGTTGTCTCAAGCTCTAAACCAGTCGCATTGCTTTGAAGCTCATGATGAATTATGGATCTTCGCTCTGCAATATCTCCCTGTAAATCAACAATAGAATGTCCTGGAGTCGACTTGATCATGGAGCCGTAGCCAGAGTCGGAAAAAGCGGGAGCCTTCGGGTGAGGTTTAGTTTCAAGCACTCTCTTTCTCTCATTCATGACTTGCTTGTGTAGCTCTTCGGCCTCCTTCCTCCGGCCCTGATTACTGTATGTCAAGGCGAGATCGGCCATGCTGGCCAGCGTGTCGGGGTGCTCGAGGCCCAGCACTCGCTTCCTCGTCTCCATCACTTGGATATTTAGCTCTTCCGCCTCCTTCCACCGGCCCTGACGACTGTATCTCAAGGCGAGATTGGTCATGCTGGTCAGCGTGGAGGGGTGCTCGAGGCCCAGCACTCGCTTGCTCGTCTCCATCACTTGGATATTTAGCTCTTCCGCCTCCTTCCACCGGCCCTGACCACTGTATGCCAAGACGAGATCGGTCATGCTGGTCGGGGTGTCGGGGTGCTCGAGGCCCATCACTCGCTTGCTCGTCTCTATCACTTGGATATTTAGCTCTTCCGCCTCCTTCCACCGGCCCTGACGACTGTATGGTCACCTGGCAGCATCATCTCTTTTCCGAACTCGAAGTAAAATTCGCTCGCACCTGACAACGTGTGAGCCAGATCACGTTAACATTGAGCTGCGAGACTTACGCCTCGTCTATGCTTCGGGGAAGGTCTTGATTGGTATACTCCTCATCAAAATCTTCCCTATTGACACACAGCTGGAACTTGTCAAAGGTGAGTTTAGCGAGAAGGAACATTCCTACTGCCAGTTAGCCTGTTCACACCAGCACATGATCGAGGAGACTTGCCGGCGGATCGCTGCGCGACCTGTTCGCTCACGTCTCGAAGATCCTCTTCGACGAGATGAAAACGCGCCAATTCGACTCTTCTTGCATTAGTGTAGCTTCGAATGTCGGCCGCTACATGATCATCAGTCAACTTGAGTCTGCTTGTGAACTCCAAAGCTTGTTCCAGGTCGTGCTCTGCTCTGCTCGTTAGAAACACATGTACATTGGAATCCTCTTGAGCTAGAAGTCGCTGGACTAACGACACCAGGTGTGAGCGCTCGGACGGTTCACATTCGTCCAGTCCGTCGATACCGATAAACACACGTTCGTAACACTGCACAACGTTGACGACAACTGTTGACAAGATCTCCACTGTTGTCGCATAGCGCTCATTGCTGTTCACGGCAACGTCGTATAGGTAGTCCAAACAAATTTCGTTGGTGCCGAGGAGGGAGTTGATGAGCGATCGTACAAGCTCGACGAAATTATCTCGTAAACTGTCGTGATCCTTGCAATATATGTAGACCACGACCGTGTCGGCTTGTCCTGTAAGCTGGCTCCGAATCTCGTCAACCATGGCGCTGAAAAGAACCGTCTTGCCTAACTAATGTTAGTGTCCATCTACGCATGCGCTTGGCCAAGGCAGAACGTTAGAGTATCCTGGAGTATTCCACCCTAGGGTACTGAACTATGACGCCCAGCCTTTGCCTGCAAGGGCTTACCAGCGCCAGGAATGCCCGAAAGCCAAAGGACTCGCTCGTCGTCTCCATTGCTTGTCCACCAGTTTCTCCACACTGAGCTCGTGAAAAGCCAGGACGCCGTCTCCGGATATTTCTTCCGGAGAGATCGTAACTCGTCCTGCTGATTTCTATGCTGAAAAGCATTGAGCCATGTCTGGGCTGTCATCCGTCTCTCTTTGCGAGCTCTTTCTCGTTGTTCCTTGAAGGATTCTTCGGTTCGAAGACGGGCATCTTGTGCTTCTTGGATGTGCGCGATATTCGCAGAGGAGAAGAGTAACCGTTTGGAACGTTCAAGATTCTGCAATACGTCGCTGAACATGTCATCGATCGTTCGACACGTCACAAGAAGAGCAATTTTCCAGCCTGTAAAAGATCAGCCAAGGATATTGAGATTCATTTTGGATCAGGCAAACCGGTCCGGGAGAAGAAGAGCGCTGCGCGCTTATGGAATGACAGAATGTCCTTGTACACGTTGAGTAGAACGACACAGACGGCATCATGTGATTCGAAGAGCTGCTCAATGGCTACAAAGTTTGGTAGTGCGTCGTTGATTTGGGAGTATGCCGCAAGAAGAGCATCGAAGGCTTGACCGATGTTTGAGGAAACCTGAGATCAGTGTCAATCATACAGCCTTCACGTTGGCAGTCGCATCGTACTTGCAGACAGAACTTGATAGGGCCCCAGATGAACGCCATAATGTCCGGTTTCACGTTCACAAACACTTCAATGACCTTTCCGTAGTCCTGGAGCGAATTGAGGAAAGGGCGAATCTTCCCCAGATTTCGAAACGATCTGCGCCCTGCCTGGCGTCTCTCAATATCGGCAATAGCATGACTCAAAGCTGTCAACGAAGTTATCTTCTGAAAGTCGTTCAGAATGGGTTGAGGCAGGCCCTGTTGAAAGGAATCGATCGTAGAATTGAGCGTGTCGAGGAAAATTTTGCTCTTCCCAGGGCCAGACGTGATAATAGATCCTCCAGAAACAGCCATGCTGTGTGAGCGTAGCACGACTGCCACACAGGTCATTCACACCCCACCGGCCGATTCGAATGTAGGATAACACCGATAATATCGAAGTTGTCGACACCACGTCTTGCCAGCGACAAGGTGAGCTGGGCCAGGCGGAGTACACGGCTGACAAGGCAACGAATATGCAGGTTGAGGTTCAGGCCCGGCGGGCTTGCCAGCGACAAGGTGAGCTGGGCCAGGCGGAGCACACGGCTGACCAAGGCAGCGAATATGCAGGTTGAGATTCAGCCCCGCCGGGCCTACCGACTAGATGATTGGAAGTGAGCAAATCCGAGGGCCGCAGCTTTGAGTGAAGCAACCAACTGCACATTGACCTGTATGGCAGTGCCGAACAGCCGCGAATCGACCAAGACCATGCAGGTACGTCAAGACAAATGCATCTATAAGTTCCTAACATATTTCAGAAACGATTGTGCCCAAAGTCTTTATGAAAGCAATGGATGATCAGAGCTCAAGAGATGGAGCGTGGGCTGCCAGTTGGAGTGGACCCTAGGTATGTAGGAGCTGCCAGGAGCGAGTGGACCCCCAACACAGGCATGTCTAAGCCTCCAGCCAAGAGTCTGCCGCCTTTCTCCAAGCAGCCCCTACCTCCTCATATCCACCCACTCCCACAACCTGTGCCAATGGAAATCTTGACCGCTAACATAGCGGAGTGTGCCTGCAGAGGCCAACGAAGGGGCTTAGCAACACAAATTCGCCTTACCCAGCCAGCAAACTCACCGCTGGATGCAATATTGTTTTTCATGGTTTCAGGACGAGCGCAATGTTCCGATTCATATCTCGAACACACCATCATGACCACTTCAACGATCACTGAAATTCATATGGCAAGAAATGCTTGACTTGTCAGGCTCGCGCAAGAGATCATGGTCTGCTACATTTCTCCATGACACAGCCTCTCAGCCTTCGGCTTCCCCACGTCCAAATGGCCCCCCTGCGGCCATTACCGCTCCTCAAGAGCTGAAGCAGTGTCAAGGAGGATGCCGGGAGACATCCCCATCCGCCCACGACGCATTAGCTGTTACGGCACTGCAGGCTTCACGCGTTCAGCCTTTTAATGGCCATTCCTCGTGCAGCGGAGCAACATCGACAATCCGGCCAGGGCGTCAGCTTGCGACGGTGCTACAGGTGGCGTTTGCGAAGAAGATAGCCCTATTTCTGTGTCTAGCCACGGAGAAAGATCGCTCGATATTCTCCCGAATGATGGCCTTGAATCGACGCCCCTCACAGCCTACTCGGCCAGCCCAAGCACGTCTCAACCCCAGCAAACAGAGGTCTGTTATGGCATGGTGAGACCTGTGTCCGATCTTGAAAGAATGGCACTCACATTATCAGGTCCACGATGCTCTTGTCGCCCCTTTAAGAGCGAAGACATCATCCATCAGTCCTCTCACGCCTTACAAAGATTCTCACAAGGCTTGGAGCGTCCGATTCCGGTCGGATGCGGCGATTCTTCTTGACGATGCGTTTGCAGAAGTTGGGCAGCTTGATATGCATCATTCGTCCATCCTCACGAGGCTGGAAAAGGTGACGACACTGAGATGCGAAGTCTACATACTCCCACCGTCCAATTCGCTTCCCGATAAGCTCTTGTCGGATGGTGTCCTCCACAGTGTCATCAATCTCTATGGCGACCCCAATCACGGAGAAATCGTTGGCGTCGAGCTCGACAAGTCGGGCATATTTCTACAAGAACCCATCCATATGGACAAGATGATACCTTATCGAAATCCTCATGGAAATCCTCATGTGTTCACCATCTGTGAGGATGATACGACACCTCTCTTTGTAATGCAGCATGACGAGAACGAACGGGCGTTTGAGAGTGAAATATCTGCCATTATCCATGAAAGCAATAGTTTCGACCAGGATATTGCCTTTGTTCAAGACACAAGGGTGGTGTCGTTACTAAAAAGGTATGATGGTCTCTCTCACGCATCATGCTGCCTTCAGTGTCTAACATTGGACACAGCCATCAAGTCACCGCCGTGAAGTTCATGTTGAGTCGAGAAGTGGAAGGGCTCGCCAAAAACACGCCCACTCTGTGGCAAAAAAAATGTGCCGACTTTCGGGGAATTGTTTGTCAGCCCCTTATTATCTTTTGTTCGGGCTTATAACTTGTCACAGGTAAAGGCACTCCCTTACAGGAGTTGACACCGATATGCCGCAGAATGATTGCCGAGGCGGCTTGTTAGCAGATGAAATGGGCATGGGGAAGACTCTTGCCATGTTGACATTAGTGGTGCACACTCTCGATGATGCCAACAAGTTCGCCGACGGCACCAGACTGGCTGGAAGTGTAGAGCAAATCTCCAATGGCCTCGTTCGACGCCCGTTAGGTGCAACTCTGATAGTGGCACCCAAATTAAGTATGGCCAGTCTGCTTTATTCCATCGGTAGATGCTAAATTTTGCAGCTATTGAGAGCTGGAGGTCTGAAATTTCAAGGTTGGTGAAGAAGCGAAGATGAAGAGGCTGAGCTAACAAGCAAAGGCATCTCCAACCGAACAGCGTGAAAGTGTGCATCTATCATGGCCCAGCCAGAGACAGACTCAGCATGCAACTGGAACAGGCCACGATGGTTCTGACCACCTACGAGACTGTCGCGAGGACATGGAACACCCCCACGGACCTGCTCAGCAGATATTCGTGGTTCCGTCTCGTCCTCGATGAAGGTAAGCCCAATGTACCCTGCCAAGAGCACTTCCTGACGGTTCCATCGACAGCTCACTGGATCCGCAATACATCGACCAAGGTCTTCAAGGCGATCAGCAGCCTTGATGCTCAAAACCGTTGGTGTTTGACTGGCACGCCCATCCAGAATGGACTCGGCGACATATTTGCCTTGACGAGGTTCCTCAAGTTCCACCCTTTCAACTCGCGCAAGGACGTCGGGAAATTTATAACCAACCCCTTGAGCCGACATGATGAGCAGGGCCTCGTCAATCTGCGGCGTATGATGAAGACATTCTCAATTCGACGGGTGAAAGCGGAGCTCGGTCTTGCGACCATCTGTCATATACAAATCTCCGTCATACTGTCAGAAACGGAACGGATGCAGTACGAACGGATCAAGAGCGAGCTGCGGACCAGTTTGGCGGAGGCCTCCAAGAAGAAAGTGAACAAGACGTCAGAAATGATCCTCCAAGGGATCCTCAAGTTACGAAGGATTTGTTGCCACGGCCTTGTGGACATTCCCATCAAGGACGGTGCGCTGCCCGTATACCCATCTCACGAGAGAACAAGCTGCAGCGAGTGTGGTATGTGTGTTGGTAAGGACTCCACGAATGCATCATTTTACGCCCAATGCGGGCACAGAATCTGCCAAGGTTGCCGAGCGAGCTTCGATCAATCACCGGATGATGCCATGGCTTCGCCCTCGCCCTGTCCTATATGTGGCAACCTGGAGGATAATGCGGCCTTCCTCTTAGACGAATACGGCGCTCCTGACGATCATGTTGGCGAATCTTGCGGAGAGGGCGTGACCCAATCTGCCGGCGCGTTTGTCTCGTCGAAGATTTCAAAAGTGCTTGACACATTGGCCCACCTACACAAAAGCGCAGATGATGGATTCTGTGGTCCATCAAAGAGGTACGGACTCCTTCCCTCCCGTCGATATACCAATTGACTTGATTCAGCCTTGTTTTCTCCTCCTGGAAGAGGGTATTGGATGTCCTTGAAATCGGATTAGCCCACCACGGCATACCTTTCATCCGAATTGATGGGGACAGCTCTCTCGACCAACGAGCTACAGCAATCAGAACATTTAGAAAAGAAGCGAGGGTGCCCGTCATGCTCCTTACGCTGGGCACTGGCTCTGTTGGACTCAACCTGACAGAGGCCTCTTATGTCCACCTCGTCGAACCTCATTGGAACCCGATGGTCGAGGAGCAAGCTGCTGCGCGCCCCCACCGTATCGGTCAGACCAAACCAGTCACTCTGTATCGCTATATTGTGGAGAATAGCATTGAGGAGCGTATACGCCTCATGCAGGGCCAGAAAATTCATTTTGCGAAGCTGGCTGGCGTCAAGGAAGACGGTATAGCAGGGAGGTATAACCGAGGCCAGGGCGATGTGGGCGGCCTTGAGGACCTGTTAGACAAGTGGCAGCTGCTAGAGAACTAGTTCTGAATCTCTCTTGTTGACCGGCCCGAGGACACCTCGGTCTCACCATATGTCCAGCGGCTGTCTTGAATCCTGAAACCTGTCTGACTGTCTTGCACACGTAGATCTCCACCATCAAATCTTGTTCCCGGAGATGGTTCAGGAAATCTCTTCCAATTTGAGTCCTCTTGTTGGCATTATTGGTGGGCTGGGTGAAGTATAACCCTGGATTCCGCACAACGAGTGTATGTGAATCTATGTATCGTTGGAAATCAATATGCTGATATAGCAGGACGTCGACTTCTTTATTACTGCGGCAGGGGCACCACACTCGGTGAAAGCAAAGACCCTTGCTCTACCGTGCACAGCCTTTGAGCAACGAGCAGAGATATTTCAGTCCAGAAGCCCCTCTAGGCAAACCTTTCAGGCTGATATGACCCCAGACTGGCAGGTTAGTATGTGGAAGTGCCGCAATAATTGTTACGAGGCAATTGACGTATTGAAATTCCCATGCATCCCCAAAGTGCATAAAACGGTCAGTGTCAGACAGTTAGCTGAGGCAAGCAATGTACGATCAGGCAGGCGAGGTCTCTCTGTGTTCAGTTAACAATCTGGCGTCTAGTATGCAAGACTCTACGCTTGCCTCCTCCAGCATCCAGGAGCGTGGGCGATGAGTATATGTACAGGTTTGCCCTCCTGCCCCGTGGCTGTCGCGGATTGTTGTCATGATAGAAGTATTTCAGGAAAGGGACAAGATATCAACCTCCGCGGCTCTGAAGATTTGGGGAGGCAAGCGTGAAATAGAGAAATCTCACCCGTCTGATTGTCCACTGCTTATTTCAGGAATCAAAGCAAGTAATCACTCCGATTTAGAGCACTACCTAATGCAGCATCCGTTTGACCTGAAACGAACCAGCAGCTTGTGGAGGTCAATGTCAGGGGTCGCTCTAGTCAATAGTATTGCCTGCCTAGGGACATTGACAAACCGCCGAAGAAGCTATATACAGGAGGCGCTGCGACGGCGCTCAAGTGATACTTTGGCAAGGCTGTGCCAGTCCTCACAGTCAAGGCCACGGTGGGCCAAATTTGGATTCCTCACCGATAAGATCCTATGTGGCCAACTCCTTCCTGCACCATTTCCAGCTCCCTCCACCATTTTCAGCTCCCCCATCATTTTCAGCTCCCTGCACCATTTCCGCCTACGCTGGTCCGAACGAGTTTTTCCGCTTTCCTGATAAGACGTACCCAATAATCTAAAGTCGCAGCTGCAGCGCCTTTGACGTTGCTCTCAGAGTGCTTCCACCTTCCCCTGCGTTCCACTTCCATGAAGGTAGATGTCATGACGACAATCCGCGACAGTCGCGGGACAGGAGTAGTGTGTTTCAGGAGGAGGGGCACGAGGGAAAACCCGTGCATATACTCATCGTCCGTGCCTCTGGGTGCTGGAGGAGACAAGCTTAGAGTCTTGCATGCTACACGCCAGATTGTTAGCTAAACACAGAGAGACCTCACCCTGCCTGATCGCACACTGCTTGCCTCAGTTAGCAGTCTGACAGTAGATGACTAGAGCAGCGGTGAGGTGTTGGTGTCGTCGTTCGCCTCTGGTCCTGTTCCAGGGGTTTGTGACGCCATAACTTCTCGCCAAAGCAGTTTGATTCGATACGGATCGGTCTCCTTAATTTTGTCTGCGGAGAATCGTGGAGAACGGCTACCGAGTGAGCTCGTCTCGATGGATTCGTATTCTTTGGCCGGGCAGTCTTTGCTTTGGGTTCAGATTTAGAAAGGGAAAGAGGTGGGCGACCCGTGGAGCGACGGCCGGCACGGTTGCCCATACTTAATGAGTCACAGCGTGTTTGCATGGCGAGTGGCGCACCCGTCCGCGATTCACTTCCCATTGAATCTGCTGCACCCCGTGGAGGCGACATATCCAGTGGAGCATGGAAGACCGTTTTCGTCAGAGTATCCGTCGTGGGTCATTCCGGCTTTGCCGGACTTGATATACAGCTTAGATGCAGTTTGCAGAACCTTGAATTTGTTAGGCCGGATGGAGTTGGAGAGTGTTTACATTTGGGGGTGGGGTTTGTTACTCTTGGCATTGAGCTGGCACGTGATCTCAGTAATTATTCTGTGCAAGGTACAGTCCTTAATTTGGTCCTTTTTCACATCAATGTTTTGAGTTTGAGATTGTTTGTCCTCTAGCATAAGATAGGATCGTTCCTTGCTCTCTTATGTCGGCCTCATCCTCTACCCATTGTGTTCTGATTGAGATCTTCGGACCAGCAACTTGTGCTACTCTCTATTCTTGCAGCCGAACCGTCGGCTGACCCGATTAGGTGTCTTGATAGAAATCTCCAAGGCCAAAAATGGCATCTCCTCATCCCGTCTGGCCGCGCATCTGCGCCACCAGAGTGAGGCCGCGGGAAGCGACAGCGTCAGAGGACGCCAAGAAACAAAGAGGCGATCGCGATATTGGCTCGACGAGGACTCGCAGACAAGCGAGAAGCCCAGACACGAATAGGCGGCATCCTCCTCCTCCTCCTCCTTCTCCTCTTCTCCTTCATCCTCCTCTTCCTTCCTCCTCCTCCTCCTCCTCCTCTTCCTCCTCATCCCCCTCCTCATCCTCCCCTTCCCCCTCCTCATCCTCATCGTCATCCTCATCGTCATCCTCATCCTCATCATCATCGTCATCATCATCCTCATCCTCATCCTCATCCTCATCCTCATCCTCATCCTCATCCTCGTCCTTATCATCTGCATCTTCTGAGAAATCAATAATCACTTCAGGACCTTGAGCCTCTTGCATAGAGTCAGGTGTCGTGGTGAATCCAACTCCAAGCCATTTTTCAAGGTCGGTGCGTGGAGCTCGACCATATTTGACAAACTCTTGTGTTGTCGACGGAAATCCTGGCAAATCTCTGTCTTGTGGAGGCTTTTGGAGTTGCACCAAGAGCAGCACCATCTGTGGAAGCATCTGGTGTCTGGCAATGCCCTGTGATTTTTGCCAACCAACTGATGGCCAGCAAACAAGATTGGAAAAAGCACATCCAGCCTACAGCTGACCTTTTTGCCGGTCTTCGGGTTGCGCGGCAAGCTTGGCAGAAAATGGTGGATCACCGGGATGCAGTTTGCCTTTGGAGGCAGGATATCGAAATACCCTGCTGACTCCAAAAGTCCTCTGAGGAGGTCGAGGTCCATGCTCGATGTATGCCAAACAACGATGATCGACTTTGGCGTGATTCCGGCCTTGATGATTATCTCAGCAATTTCCTTGACAGTTTTCTTTCCAGGACACTTCCTTGGATCATCGGTGCCATAGACTGATTTCAAGGAGCCCATTGCGAATACCATGTCCTTCAGGGTCAAAGCGCTCCCATCTGGCATAGCAAACAGTTCTTTCGTCGTGCATTCATGATCGACACGAGCATCAAGGCAAACTGTCCCCGAGTTCAACTCTTCCATGGCAACCTCAAAAACTGTTCTGGTTCTCATAAAGAATTCAACGTCCAAAACAAGCAGCGAGCTCTCGACCTCATCACCAGCTTGGATCCTCTCGAGTTGAGTTATGACTGGTTGGAACTCTGGTTTGATAGGCCATTGTTGACCAAGTGCCGCTCCCAACGAGCTCAAATCGAGCGTGCTAATTCGCTTACTGCCGTTGTAAGTGAGAAATCCCTTGCGGTTTATGGAATTAGACCTGGATGCACGCTTCTTTGCGAGATATATGGCCCACTCCTCTTCGTTCATTTTGGCTATTCTGTCGGCGTGTTTGTTCGGGTTGATCCTTCTATCCTTCTCCGCCCATTTTCTACGTGCAAGTCTGCTCTTTTCTGGGTCCCGAGGTCGTCTAAGTTTTTTCTTGGGTTTTTACACTTCCTTCTGCCTCTCGGTTTCCGGGTCTTCTTCCTCTTCATCAGACTCATGGTCAGTTCCACTTGAGGGTCACCAGGGTCCTAATTCCGTCCTCGCCACGACCCTTTCTGTAGAAGTAGGGCAAAATTGCCGACCTTCCATTAAGGATAATCTTTCTGAAGCACCTCTTCTTCTGCTCAGTCGTTCCTGTCTTGTCGATCGCGTCGATCTCTTTCAGGCGGTCAATATGCCGGAGGTTATTACCTCCTGGAAGCATAGCCTCAACTTTTTTTCAGTATACTACAAACAAGGGATCCCTTAAGGCGTGGCGCCATTTGGTGCGAGTGCGTTTATCGTGAGTAGCTTTGAGAGTGCGCAACCTCTTGGCTTTGATTGCTGGACCGAGCACAGGATCGGCGTGCCTTGCCCGTGCGGCTTTCGATAGTGTGGCTCGATGTGCTGGACCACGAATGGGATCGTTGAAGAGTTCTTGCATTGTCTTGCACCTCTTAGCGCGTGTTGCTGGGCTTTGTCTTTGCCGACCATGCACCGCCATGCTGTCCGACAGCTCAGCACGGAGAGACAGATATGACTTGGCACGCGTTTACCTGTTGATCTGAGGTGCTAAAGTCAGCAGTTGTCGAGTGAGGTGGTGAAGTCGTTGGCTGTTGATCTCAAGTGGAGTAGTAGAGTAAGGTCCTGTAAGAGGAGGACACTACAATGAGTTGGAGTGCGTCATGATCGCAATAAACGTAACAGGAACGCAAAGAAGAACAGAATGCTTGAACCAAGAATTAGTGTTCAATGTTGTGTTGTGTTTGTGGACTGTGAAGTAAAGTCGCGGTGGGTAACCAGGCAACAAAGATGTCCGCGAACTTCACCATTGAAGCAACAACTCCAGGAGCGTCTTCAGGCGAGTGACCAGCAATCGAGACGAGAAAATACGCAAGCAGAACTGGCATCATTTTATGGATCGCTTTTGATTTGGTCCATATCCGATTGCACTATGTGATAATCTTCTCCTTGCATTCGATACTGAAAGCTCCGTTACCACATGAACTTCGAAGAGATTGGGATAAGGAAGACTAACCCGTACTTCTCCTTCAACTCCTTTATCAATGGATCGTTGATCTTGGAGTTCATCGGCGCGAGAATACCCGTGTCGGAGATCGTGCCATTAAGTACCTGTGTGGCGGCTGTTCGATACAGAACGTTAGCAACTCCTCTTTTCAGGGATTTCGGAAAGCGAGGAGACTTGCCAACTCCGCATGGTACGCCGACTAATTTCGCCATTGCTGAATAACCTCCAGTCCCAATTGGAGCACCGTACTCGCAGAGAGTAGAAGTTCTGGTCTCCTTGCTACCGTCCTTGTTCTCGATCTCGAACTTGTGTTGAAGCATCTTAAAACCTAGGCGTCAGCCATCCTTTCTAGAATGTCCTGGGTGCCGAGACAGTGCTTACTACCAAGTCACGCTCACCCTTCTCGAATTGCATCTTTTCTTCAAGAGTGGCGCATAGAGTATCCAAGGGGTTTCCATTGGGGGTGATATTTGAATCCGAGAAGATGCCAACTACGCCGTGGTGTCAGTATTGCTCTTTCAAAAAGGTTTAGGCTGCTGAGACAATGTCTCCAGCTTAGGGGGAGGTCCACGTGTACCACATGACTCTGCGCCTTAGACAGTCTATAACTGTCCCTAAGAGAGACCGGGAATGGGACCATGAAGGTGCGCAGGGTTGCTTACGCCACTTGAGACCTGCCATCAATCGGTTCTTCTCATCGTTGTTCTTGAAGGTCGTTTTGGATGAAATTGCCCATAAGAGATCCTTCTCGCTTGATGAAGGAGCACCCAGAATCTTCTGAGTGGCCTCCTTCCAGGTGATCGGCTCCTTCAAAAACCTCTGCTCCTCGTCACTGAGGAAGCCAATATCGACCAGAACCTTGACGAATTCTGGGAATCCTTGATATCTCAGAGTCTGTAATCCTGCGGTATTAGCATTGCTCGATCGGGAAGGGTTTGCGCCCGTTTGCAGAGGCTAGAAGCGGAAACTGAAGGATGCCTTACACCACGGATAATAGTTTCCGCTTCTGGAATGTGATAGCGTTCCTTGTAGGGGGTTGAATCACGGTTGGGGTATGCGACGAAAGCGAAGCCTGGATGCAAGTAAGGACAGGATACCCAGAGACCATTGGGCCAGATGCGGCGGGCAGACGTACCTGGGTAGATGTGGTATTGCTTGGCGGTGGCCATTAGGTCTTTTACCATGCGGTGTTAGCATTCCTCTTATAAGAATAATTTGGTGTAAAGACATGTTTACAGCCAAGCTAGGTACTGTGAGGTACTGTACCTCAGACAACCTGAAGTGGGAATCGGACCACCCGGACGGCCCAGAACGGGAAATCAGAGGGTGCGCAGAGTTTGCTTACCTGGGCCAGCAACGTTGACAACCTTTCCTCCTTGGTAAAAGCTCGCAGCATTTCTGAGAGCGAGCAAAACCCCACGGGATCTTCAGCCCTGCAGTGTCAGAATTACTTCTCTAGAAGGAATTTGGGTGCCAAGGCAGTATCTGAGATGTATGTCCACGTAGAAAATACCTGGCTGTCCACGGGCAATCTAAAAGAGGACATTATGCACCTGAGACAGGCCAGGAGAGAAAATATAAAGGTGCGCAGGTTACTTACGACCAAGAGAACCTTCAACCCTGCTGCATTAGCATCACTCTTTCAGAAAGATTTTGGGGGGTGAAGACAGGCCAGCAAAGGGAAGATAAAGGTACGCAGGGTTGCGTACTTGTAGCCTAATGGATTTCCAGAGTCTGAATATTAGCCTTAGTAGTCTTATATATGATCTGTATCCTCATACCTTCTGGAGCTGGGAGGCCTCCACAGTATGACAAGAATGAGATGATCTTTCCTCCTGCCTTGTGTACCCTCTCTATGACGGAGACTGCGTACAAATGGTCGATTCCGGGATCAAGCTACCCATTAGTACGCTTATTTGTTAAGAGAAGTGTGCAATGTTTATAACTTACACCGATCTCGTTCATAACCGTGATTCCCGCGTCCTTTACCTGTTGTTCAAGTTCGAGCATGGCTGGGGAGATATAACTTGTGGTGACAACGTTCTTCTTGTTTCGAATCGCGGACTTGATGACGGTAACGTGAAAAGTGTATGGGATTAAGCTGATAACAAGATCATGCTGTGCTACCGCAGCGTCGAGAGCTTTGTCGTCGGTGACATCGAGGGAGATTGGCTTCGCGAGCTTGACGCCCTCAGAGAGCTTCTTGGCGCTGTTGAGAGTTCTGCAGGCTGGAGAGTCTCAGTGAAAGTATGAGAAGTGTCTCTCGCAAGTGGCTCACCAACAGTGACCAGAATGCCAGCGTCGCTCAAAATATCCAAAGTGGGCCTCGTAACGAAACCAGAGCCGCTGGGATGCTGTCAGTACGGGGACCGGTTTTTGCTTGATGGTCAAATTGACGCTTACAGCATCAAAACACGTTGAGGGGCCATGCTTGTTAGCACGGCAGATGAGTTGTCGTCTGCAAGAGACCATGTATTTTTTTTTGTGTGATTAGAGAATGACTCACGCCGACTAGCCAAGCCGGGGTTGGGGTGCATCGTAATATAATAAAATGCTGTTCCGTTTGTCCTTGGCAGCATTGTGCACTTCCCCACCAAAATTCGCCTGCCGATGACCTGCATCGCCAATTCCCGCCACCATTTAAGGTTTCGAACTGTACTTAGAAGTCTTTCTGTTGGAAGGGACTCATCTCTATAGATAAAGCAGCCAATCCACAAAATACAGGACAGGCGGTGAGTCTGGATTTCGGGAGTGGTCAAATTGATGAGGGTGTGTGTCTTGGCGAAAGCGGAACACCTTTCTGTTACGCACGGTATCGACCGGGTGAGCAGGTCGTCACTTCTCTTGGCATGATCCTCCTGTGTAAATCCTACTCCCTCGCCATAGATAGTTAGGGAATACAATAATTTGGGCCGAACGGCCATAATACTTGATTCCCTGGACTTGTAACGTATCTCAGGAACGTAGGTACAAAAGGAGCGGACGCTCGAGGATCCGGAAACAGCACAGGCCCAAAAAAGAGCGTACTTTCAAGGGTCTGGAAAGAAGCACAGCCCCCAGAAGAGTGTACGCTGAGGGAGCCGGAAAAAACACAGGCCCAAGATATGTCCACTCAGGGAACCGGAAAGAGTGCAGGCCCAAAAGAGTTTGTAAGCAGGGCCAAACAGGCAGCCATTGATTCACCAGCCACTGATTCACCAGCCACAGAAATCCACTCCTTGCAAGCCCCAGCCTGACCATCATCCTCCTGCTTGACTCTCGGTCTTATATTGGCCCTGGCCAACGTCACATCCCTTGTTGCTTGACACCGGCGGATGTCATATTTTATTCTGCTAGGATTTATGGATCTTTCTGGGCTTTCCGAATGATCTCCTTCATCCGAGAACAAAGCGCTCTGCCTTCTGTCGGTTCCAGTGGCTTGTCCATAAGAAAGACAACTCTCCGCAACTTATCAATCCATAGGATAAGCGACGGGTAAAGGGCGTAAAGTTACCAGATATCCTCTTAGTGAAGATTGCCTCTTTCGCCATGGGGCCCAATTTCAGCTTTGCCCACTCCCCCGTACTCACATAATTTCAGGCACAACTGCTGCTCACAAAGTACCCAGAAGAACGACTCGAAGTCGTGTACGCCGACAGCGATAGCCACATCCATTGATCCCTTCGTGGGATACAGGCTGTCATGACGACAATCCGCGACAGTCGCGGGGCAGGAGTAGTGTGTGCCAGGAGGAGGTGTAGGAGGGCAAATCCGTACATATGCTCATCGCCCACGCCCCTGGGTGCTGGAGGAGGCAAGCTTAGAGTCTTGCATGCTATACGCCAGATTGTTAGCTAAACACAGAGAGAGCTCACCCTGCCTGATCGTTCATTGCTTGCCTCAGCTAGCCGTCTGACACTGGCCGTCGTTGCCAGTTAATGTCAATATGGGCTGCCCGAGGACCAGTTCGAGCCGGCACGTACAGGTGCCAAATAGGGGATCTGGGCTTACTCGCGAGGCATTACGTGATGACCTCTACACGTGAAACGATTACCACCGGGTCCTGTGGTCGAGGTGGTTAGACGAGTCGAGAGACCTGAGGCCCCCCAACCCCCCAAAAAGAGCGGGCTCTTGAACCCTACCAAACAACTGCATGAGAAGAGCCGTTCCAGTGAACAGAATTTGCTTCCTTCTGGCTGGACGGAAATCCGAATTAAGTTGAGCCGGTATGCTGCGCTTTTCGTCCTGCTGAACTGCGATCGTGTCTTCACCCGTGACCGTACAGCCTTCTTCCACCGTCCAGGCGTGTAGAGTGTTTGAGGGCGATCTTTCTGTCGGCGGGATGTTGTGCAGGACGTCTTCCTACTCAACATTCCAGATATCCACCTTGTCCGCAGCATCATGCCAGGAAGGGGCACAGAGTCAAGGCAAGGACCTGAGCCACTGCTGCGCGATGGCTGTCGTTGACCTCCTCCATATCCTCGTTCGGGATCGACAGGTAGTGATCGACCGTCGAGGGGTCATCCGTAATCTTCATGAAAACAAATGCCTCGCCAGTGCATATATCACCATACTGTCCTCCGATCTTGATCATGTAAGAGAAGAGCTGAGTGATCACCGCCGTCATGAGGTGCATCGAGTGGAATGAAAAGTCATTGTCATCTGCATCATTAATGCCAATCGGCTCTTGTCAAAGGAAGCAAGGGTGCTGAGCGATAGGTCTTTTCTACTACATAGTGGCCTGCCCCTGCGTAAGGTGGTGGGTGGTGTGCGAATATCGGTGCGTGGCAGTTACAATCCTAGATCTTGAACTGGGTTGAACTTTCGCCTCACCCCGTCTGTTGACTCACACGTGGTCCAATCTTGTGGACATGACTTCGACACTGTTCTGTGCCGTTTGTCATACCCAGCCAGTTGACCCCCAGCCAGTGGACCCCGACCAGGACCGGCCAGTTGCCCAGCCAGTTGACCCAGCCAGTTACCGACCAGTTGACCAGTTGACCCTAGCCAGTTGACCCAGCCAGTTCACCCAGCCAGTTGGCCTAGCCAGTTGACAAGGTTGCCAGTCGACCCAGCCAGCTCCAGACCAGTTGACCAAGCCAGCTCCCGACCAGTTGACCCAGTCAGCTACCGAACAGTTGACCCAGCCAGCTACCGACCAGTTGGCCCAACCAGCTACCGACCAGTTGACCCAGCCAGTTGACCCCGACATCAGCGTTCCACTCCTGACGCCAGAGGTAGCTCAACGCTCTTCAAAATCTCAGCGCAATAACTTCTTTTCTTCACATGCGCTGCTTTGTTCCACTCGACCGGGGCCTGGGAGAAGCGACCCTCGATCTAGAGTCGTTAAGCCCCTCCCAAACAACGGACGGTCTTGTTTATGCGGTGGTGAGCCCAGGGACTGTCTGTCTGTGAATCAATTAGTCCGTGATCTTGCTGGCTAACCGGGAGAGAGAGACAGAACTCTACCTTGGGGAAGAGATCCCAAACCCGCAATCACTAGCCGAGCCTGGGCTAAAAGTCTGGTCGTGAAACCAGGGATGACGGGCAGACTGACTTGGTGAGTAGTCACGTGACCAGTTTGTGGTTCTTCATGTTTGAGGTTGAGATTGCGTGTGTACTTGGTTCGTTCAGAAAGGTCAGAAGGTAGAAAGAGCGAGGATGTTCAAGAAGAGCATTTCGTTGGACAGTCAGTGAAATCCCTCTTGTATAGATTCACCCGGCCGGTGAACCGGTGGCAGAACACAAGCTGGATGAGGGTGTCGATGCTACACCGGACAGGCAGCCATGGTCCCTCGGTTCACACACAATTTGTACCAAGATGCAGGTACCCGGGCGGCGTACATGAATGCGGTGATGTACGAAGGCGGTGTCCCAAGGCGGCGGTCCCGAGTCATTCCCGAAGGAGAGCCGTCATTAAACCGATATTCCATCAAGCTGAAGGAGAACCTGTGTCTGGTCAGATGCGACCCCTTCTACCAGCGGGGTCATTACCTTTTCAATATACCTCACCCCGACCAACACACCATCTTCATCGTGGAATTCGCCAACATCCCCAAAGTCTGCATTGTCATCGTCTAGGCAGGTCAGGCAAGTTGTCACGATTCGAGCATATCTGTCGCCCATCTTTCGGGGTAAGACCTCTCTCGCCAGTGTCGTGAGCCTGTCTTTGACGGAAACTGGCCGGCTGAAATGGAGAGTGTGGGGAGATTCGTCCAATAGTCGTGACAGCGATGGATGGCCGTGGTTGTCGTAGCAGACAAACGATTCCCAAATGCCAATTTCAAGAAGGCAGACGCCGAGACTGTAGATGTCGTGTTGCATCGTGTAGTCCTCGTCTGGCTGCAACCCTTGACGGCGAGGGTGCTGGTACAGGTTTTGCCAGGTCGAGTCGCCGACTCGCAAGGTCTTGCCGTCTGCCATACGGAATGTCTTGAGCCCAACAAGAAAGGACGAGCCAAGAGCAGAGACATTGTCTTTGAACGTCAAGATTGCTTCTGGCCAAATGTTCTTGTGAACGAACCCGTAGGCATGCAAGAAACTCACAGAGTTGGCGAGCTGCTTCGCCATGCGAAATCTATCGCTGAGGGAATGGTCCAAATTGTGGGCCACCAGCTGACTGCGGAGGCTTCGAGGTTCGTCCATCCCCTTTGGAATTCTGAACACAAAATCGAACGCCACGGGCTTTCTCGTCGCACGGTCCACCACTCGAACGACTCCGAAGCATTGGAGGAGGCCGAATGTCAGAGGGTCTGCGTGGCGAAGCTTTCGGGCGAGAGTGCGGACGTCTTTGGTCATCGTCGAGATGTCGCTGTCCCGGTCACACCCGACCGAATCCAAGATGACCGCGGTCCGGGAACCCGGTCTCTGGGCCATGAGGGCCGTCGAAAGCGGGATGTGGCACCGTTGAGCAGAAGCGAGCCCATCGTCATTCGGGAGAAATATATTGACTTTGATTTGTGGGTCGTCTTTCAAGCTGTCGCGAAAATGATGGGCCAAAGATAACGACGGACTCTCGGCGTCTTTCCCTGCCAATTGGGCATCAATGAGGGGATCCGAAATTTTCAAGATCAAGAACCAAGATGGATCAAACATCTTCTGCCAGATTTCGAGCTCTTCAATGGCCTTGTCAAGAGAATCTTTCAATCGGACATATCTCCATTTTGAGGGGTTCAAGGCACGCTTGAGATCATATGGGTTGGTAGACTTCTTCTAGATCCCCTCAATGTGGTCATGAGCAATTTGGAGTTTGCTCATCAACACCTGAAGAATCTGGTCGTGTAAGATCTGAAGATCTCTGTCCATCGTCTGCCACACCTGGTTGACGAAGCTCAATTGTGATGACGTTCTTTTCCATTGCGTCTCGATACGAAGGACGCGTTCATTGATCTCAATGTCTGCCCCTTTAAAAGTTCTGTATTTCTCGACAACCATCTGGCCGTATCTGAAGAGCGTCAGCAGGAGATCTGTGACACGATGCCTCTCCTTACGTGAAGCAGCGTTCGACCGTCGTCGCGACGGCAAGCGCAATCTCTAACCCGGACATGGGATATATACCGCGGCGCAAGGCACAAGTTTCAATTTCAAGGCTTTATTATCGATCAATGAAGAGCGAAAGAGGGATGGGGAGGTGGGAGGTGGGAGGTAAGTTGGGGCAGTGAGGCTGAGGCTGTTGACGATCTCGCCGGGGGTTTGTATAAAGTGGATCTGTTGACCTAGCATGAATGGTCACGTGATACTGGGGATGACTAATATAAAACGCCAAGACAGGTGAAGTATGTGGATGAATGAGATGGATGTAAGATCGAGTGCTGAGACTGAGTAGCAGATATATATGACAAATGTGCTTGGCAATGTTATTCACACAAATCAATTGGAATTCAGCTGGTGAATAGACAGCTGTCCAGCGCTGTGATGGGCCGCAGCATTCATAATCTTGGAGACGGCACTGCCACCAGTTGAGTGTCTTCCAGGACGCCTGGGAGGCCAGTTTGGGCCCACTGGCCTGCGAGCCAGTGAGCTTCAAGCGTCGACGCCGCTGCTTGGAAACCATTCTGGTGAAATTATCGGTGCAGCCAATCTACGCAATTCCGGTGGTATTTAAACCCGAATCTGCACCCGGCCTCGGCACCCTTTTTGAACAAAGGCCTTATGGTTACTTGTATGAACAGTGTCCAAGCTCAGTGACCTTCTCGTTCTATGTGGATATGAAATTTGATGGTGCGGAATACATAACATGTGGTACTTGCGCTATTGCTTCGTATGGCGGCACAGCACTGCTGGAAACCCTCAACTCTGCGTTTGGAGCTGGGCATGCGCTCATAGAGTCTCCTGACTCGGCCTTCATTGAGGCCGCCATCGATCAGGAATGTAGGGGTTATCACCGTAGAGTGGAAGGAGATTAGGGATCTCTATACCGCGCATAGATTTCTCGTTTTCCTAGCTACTACACTTAGGCAGCTCAAAGAAGACGGACTGTTGCATCGTCCTCCTCCATAGATTGCACTCTGACGAGCCTGGCATCTGAACTTGCTCAAGGCTCAATAATCTGCTCTCCTTGAGGGCTGACCACATCTGTAGATGAACGCAGCCCGCGGAGACCAAATTCCGTGTCTTGCCTGCCGGGACTGACATACAACCGGTTCTCATTGTCTTCGTCGTCTTGTACTTGTCCCTGCAATGCCGTTTGCGAAGTTGCTGGATCGTGGCCTCGGTTATATTCACTCATTTCCTGGCTGCCCTCAGGGGCTGCATTTGCAATTGATGTCTCTATCACTCTGTCTCGGCCACGCGATGCTTCGTTAGCCGAAGATGGTTGCCCGGCTCTGGTGCTCTGGGAAGCGGGTTCGTTAGCGATGGCAGGCAGCGCAATGCCCTCGTCCGCAGTCCGCGCATTATTCCTGTTGTTCTTGGTTGCGGCCAATAGCATCCGGACTGCAGATACGACTTCGGCTAAAGCAGGAACCCTAGCATATAGGATGGTACCCATGATCAAGGGTCCTGCCAGTACTGCTACGGTGTTCAAATTGAGCAAAATGCCAACTGCGATCGAGATGAGGACATGGTAAGAGAAGGTCACTCCAACGACGAGCCCAGATGGCTGAACACCACTGCTCTGTGTGCCCTTAGCTGGGGTTCTATAGGATTCTGCGAGCTGCCGAGAAACATCCGGGGTAGAGGCTATAGTTTCGAGCTCCAATGGGTCTGGCAGGGGCACATGGGCCTGTTCATTGTCGCTGAAAGCTGTATTGTGGCTGTCATGATCACCATGCAGCTCCGCATTAGCGATCGCAGCTGGTGTTGGGGTCGCATCTTTATTTGAGACCTCTTCAACATCTCTGCCATCGTTCTCTAATGCGCTATCAGTACATGAAAGCCGTGCGAGGGAGTAACTTGCCATGGAAGAATTCTGCAGCAGCCAGGAGCGGTAGCACTAGAAGCACGAGTGGAACGATCTGGCCAAAATCAACGCGGTTGCTTCCAGCCTGCAGCCGTGGTCCATCGATGCTCCATCGGTATGCCGCGATCTGCGATAATCCGTATGATAAGGCGAAGAAGAAACCACCTATGTGGTACAAGAATGATGTACAGTAAGCGACGAAGGTTAACCGAAGCTGTTGCAACCATTTACCAAATTTGCTTTTGGATAGCTTCGCAAATTTCCGATCAAAGATCGCCTTATTCTCAGCCCTGCTTTCAATTATCGCGTTGTTGACGACTTCCATCGATACATGCCTCATCCAACCCGCAATGCCTTTGAGAGCCAGGTATGTCAATATGTGCGATGGAGTGAGAGCAGTCTTTCTAGAGGTCGTAAAGGTCCGCAGCAGTGCACCTGCATATCCATATACAAGATATGCTACCGTGAAAAGAGGTCCGAGAAACGAGATTGCTGCTTTGCTTCTGGTGCAATTGTAGTAGTATGAACCGTTAGCATAGTATGTGCCGTTGTCATAGAATGTGGCGTTAATGTGGAATGCGCCGTTGATATAATAAACTGTGCCGTTGCAGTCATATTCTGTCGCCGTGTACAGGTATTTCAAGCATGGGAGAGGCGCTGAGGGGCTGTTGTAGGGGTATAATCCAGTCAGTAGCAGTCCTGCCATTAATAGCAGTACAATTACTAGCATCCAAATCATGCGCCAATTTCGGACCACTTGGTTGTGCTGGAAGTAATCCCGAAGAACATGGAGCGTTGCGAGGTGTGTAGCTGAAGAGAACCAAGCGAGAGAAACGACCATGTTGAGCTCGTAGACGGACATTCTGCACCGGTTCGCGAAGCAGGCCATGAGGATTGCAATACCGGTGACAAGCTGCTGATCACTGAGCGTGAGTACAAAGTTCTTGAGCGCTTCCCTTCGTTGGTTCTGTCTAGATCGTCCTTCTCGTTGTACGGTCTTAGGAAAAGACACCTTCTGAGAATGCGAGTGAAGGCCTTCCAAGCTTTCGCGAACGTTACACCTACCCGCGAGTGGGCCAGGTCTTCCACAACTTTGTGGTCAAGATCAGTGAGATAGTCCTCCGGGAGAGACTTCGTCAAGTATCCCAGAATGATCGCCCCGAATGTGAATAGAGCGGTCGCTACAAACCCCGCCAATGCCTGGAGAATTGTCAGAGAGCGAATCTTGCACCCAGAAACGTAAACACCATACACCGGGTCCGACGATACCAGGATCCGCGACCAGAGGCTCCTCTTCCGGTGCGCCGCACCGTTGTGGGTTGTAGGTACTCCCGCAGTTCCCCATGATGTCTGGAAATTGCTCTTTTCGTGGCGAGAACTTGATAGATGGAGGATGTCCACGTTCGAACATGCGCAGTACGTCGTCGATGAGGGCGGTTCCTCGCAAGGAGTGAGCTATCGTGGTTTGGTAGCCTTGTCGCTAAAGATTTGCCGTGAGCGCGCCACAACACGGATGAGCTTGGGTTCTGACGGGCAAAGCACCTGTCTTGCTCTTTGTGGTCTGACCAACGTGTTGTAGGAAGGTTTACAAAGTCTATGATCGGCAAGGCTGGTCGATCAGGTCGACTCCTCTTAAAAGCGAGGAATTTGCAGACACGCCGGAGGGGAAGCGCAGGCGCCACACGCAGATCCCCCACCTGGCTAAGCCCTCTGAATATACACAACTGGGAATGGGAGCCTAGTTATGGCCCTTAACAGGGGCTCAAGGCCAGCCTCAGTTGCTGACTAAGGGCTCGGGGTAGAGCAACAGGTGCTCGGGTCTGGTGAGGTCAAGGCTGACAGCTTCTGATAGACGGGCGACGGCAGCTCCATGGCAATGGATCGGTCAAACCGAGGATTCTGCTGTTCCACCAGATGTACAGACCAATTTAGCAGGCTTGTTGACTTATTAATCCATCGTTCAGCTAAGAATTCGATTTGGGTTTGCCTCCGGACCACACCATTAGACACCCCATTGGCATCCTCTACAATACCGCCGCCTGTCAGTCAACCAATTCATATTGGTTCATCAATATCGGCGATGTGATAGATGATGACCTACCGGGGTACAAGCTGGTCTGAAACAGTTGTCAACGCCGTTGATTTTCTATACAAGGGTGGCCCAAGGCACAATTTATGGCTTCATTCTAATTATTACGAGAGTCACTGCAGAAGAGATACATTCATTTGTATGTGAAATGTATGTGAAATAATGTACCGAGCCTGCCGGCGTAATGAGGCGGTCCCCTGCCAATTGGGTGCGCAATGGGGTGGTCCGGAGGCAAACCCGAAGATTCGACTCAACTTTGGTGGCAAAATAGAGTACTATAACATAACTCCTCCCCAGACCCCTCTCTAAAGTAGAGATTAAAAAATATTAGAGAAATATCATACCATCCAATGTTCACCTCGAGCATTCACCTCCCCCCCTTGTCGAGCGACATCTGCACCACCTTCTTGTTACTTCCCACTGATGCCGCCTGCAAGGCTGTCAGGAAGTGGGCTCGCCAGAGGGCTAGAAACGTATGCAATGAGTGCCATTGCCTATCTACAGGCGCAGGGCGACATCGACTTCCACCTCTGGGAAGCTCAGGTACGGGCATCTTGCGAGGCGTGTGCTATATACATGTGTCCTTGGCACGGGGCCGGAGCCTCGTGACAAAGGCATTCACATACCATCCGCTTTGAGCATTCACCTCGGCCCCCCTGTCGAGCAACATCTGCACCACCTTCTCGTGACCTTCCACTGATGCCGCCTGCAGGGCATTCCTGTACAATCCGCCTTGAGCGTTCACCTCGGCCCCCTTGTCCAGCAACATCTGCACCGCCTTCTCGTGACCTTTCGCTGATGCCGCCTGCAGGGCATTCCCATACTCTCCGCCTTGAGCATTCACCTCGGCCCCCTTGTCGAGCAACATCTGCACCACCTTGTCGTGACCTCGATATGATCCCGCTGCCGCCTGCAGGGCATTCCCATACTCTCCGC
>Ga0255336_100167_pt1 | contig 144473 bp, 119 predicted proteins | sample MeOH1_35cm_T3_17_FD_189102 | JGI IMG/M metagenome (GOLD analysis project Ga0255336, IMG submission 189102) | Sandy soil microbial communities from University of British Columbia, Vancouver, Canada - MeOH1_35cm_T3_179 | ecosystem: Engineered > Artificial ecosystem > Sand microcosm > Unclassified... | reverse complement strand
GCACGCGAACGCCACGCCCGGCGAGTACGCCAGCGCGAGATCGCGCTGGTTGATCATCTGCTTGGTCGGGGCGATCGCGATCTTCCCGGGGGTGGGGAACTCGTGGTAATCGAGGGCGGCTTCGCGGGAGCTCGTTCTATCGGATTGCGTGATCATGACTGCGGTACTCGAAATAAAGTTAGCTAATCGAATCAATGCGTGTGGGGCCGGATAACGGCGTCATCCGGAGGCGTTTGATCCGTTGGTGTCTGCGCGGCGGAGTCCAGCGCATCGAGGCCCGTGTCGGTCCTGTCGAGCATCGCGCGGGCCTTGTTCATGTCGAGCGCCCCTTCCCAGCGGGCTACCACAATGGTCGCCACCCCGTTGCCGATCAGATTCGTGACCGCTCGGGCCTCGTTGAGGAAGCGGTCGACACCCAATAGCAGCACCAGTCCGGACACAGGGATCTGGTGCATCGAGGCGAGCGTCGCCGCCAGCGCGACGAACCCTGCTCCGGCCACGCCCGCTGACCCTTTGGATGTCAGCAACAGCACGCCGAGCAGCAGGAACTGGTCCCAGATCGTGAGGTGAATATTCATCGCCTGCGCAACGAACATTGAGGCCATGGTCAGGTAGATCGCGGTGCCGTCGGCATTGAACGTGTAGCCCGTAGGCAGCACCATCCCGACCACCGGGCGCGAACAACCCAGCTTCTCCATCTTGATCATCATCTGAGGCAGCACCGCTTCGGTCGAAGCCGTACCTAGCGTAATGAAGATTTCGTCCTTGATGTAGCGCAGATACTTCCACAGCGACAATCCGCTCATCCGCATCACCAGCCCAAGCACGACGACCACGAAGAAAATCGAGGTCAGGTAAAGGCACAGCATCAACTGTCCGAACGATGCCAGCGTGCCGATGCCGTACTTCGCGATGGTGAATGCCATGCCGCCGAAAGCACCGATCGGCGCGACATACATGACGATTCGCACGACGCCGAACATGCCCTGCAGGAACATGTCGAGCATGTCGACGAACGGCGCGGTACGGGGACCCAGTTTGGCAAGCGCGACCGCGAGCAGCAGCGAAAAGAAGATGATTGGCAGGATGTCTCCATTCGCGAACGCTCCGACAATGCTGTTCGGAACGATGCTCATGAAGAACTCGAGCATGCCGTGCTGCTGCGCCGCATGGGTGTAGGCGGAAATCGCCGAACTGTCGATATGGGTGGGGTCGATGTTCATACCGCTGCCCGGCTTGATGACGTTCACGATCACGAGGCCGACCACGAGCGCGATGGTCGAGGCCACTTCGAAGTAGACCACCGCCTTGACACCGACGCGGCCGGCCTCATGAAGGTCGTTCATGCGCGCAATGCCGACGACCACCGAGGCGAAGATGATCGGCGCAAGCAGCATCCGGATCAGTTTGATGAACAGATCGCCGAGCGGCTTGAGTTGAGAACCGATGTCAGGGTAGAAATGGCCGACGAGGACACCGGCAACAATGCCAATCAGAACCTGTACGTAGAGTCTGGAAAGAGATTTTCCAATCTTTGAAACCCGCATGACTGTCTCCTATGCGTGGCATCTTTTAATGAAATTCAGGGCGAGCACCGGCGGCGTCATCCACCATTGCGCTGCGCACGAACCCATTTCGCCCGCGTTCTCTTTGGCTGTTTTTGTGAACGCCACGCCGACGCTTGGGTCGGCGTGATTGCTCCTTGAGCACCTATGCCGACAGCTTTTGCATCTCGGCAAAGAGATCGGCCTTGCCTTCGAAGCCGATACCCGGCAGATCGGGCATGGTGATATAGCCGTTCTCCACTTTCACGCCATCCGGGAAGCCGCCGTAGGGCTGGAACAGGTCCGGATAGGATTCGTTGCCGCCCAGACCGAGGCCGGCCGCGATATTCAGCGACATCTGATGCCCGCCGTGCGGAACACAACGGCTCGGCGACCAGCCGTGCTGATGCAGCATGTCGAGCGTGCGCAGATACTCGACGAGGCCGTAACTCAATGCGCAATCGAACTGCAGCCAGTCGCGATCGGGACGCATGCCGCCGTAGCGAATGAGGTTGCGGGCGTCCTGCATCGAGAACAGGTCTTCGCCGGTCGCCATCGGCTTGTCGTAGTAGTTGCGCAGCGTTGCCTGCAATTCGAAGTCGAGCGGATCGCCCGGCTCCTCGTACCAGAACAGGTCGTATTGCGAGAGCGCTCTTGCGTACTGGATCGCGGTGTCGAGATCGAAGCGGCCGTTGGCGTCGACAGCCAGTTTTTGTCCGTCACCGAGCACGCTCAGAATCGAGTCGATGCGGCGCAGATCTTCATCGAGCGAAGCGCCGCCGATCTTCTTCTTCACGACCGTGTAACCGCGGTCGATATAGCTGCGCATTTCGTCTTTCAGCTTGCCGTGATCCTGGCCGGGGTAGTAGTAACCGCCCGCCGCATACACGAAAATCTTGCGGTCCGGCTGACCGTTGCCATAACGGTCCGCCAGCAACTGGAACAGCGGCTTGCCTTCGATCTTCGCCACCGCATCCCAGATCGCCATGTCGATGGTGCCGATCGCCACCGAGCGTTCGCCGTGTCCGCCCGGCTTTTCGTTCGTGAACATGGTGGCCCAGATGCGGTGCGGATCGAGGTTGTCGCCGGCATCGTTGACGAGCGTGGCGGGGTCGGCTTCGAGAATGCGCGGAATGAAGCGCTCGCGCATCAGCTTGCCCTGGCCGTAGCGGCCGTTTGAATTGAAGCCGTAACCCACAACCGGCTTGCCGTCCCGGATAACATCCGTCACCACGGCGACGAGACTCAGCGTCATCTTGCTGAAGTCGATGTAGGCATTGCGGATCGGGGAGCTGATCGGAACGGTCTTTTCGCGGATTTCAACGATTCTCATGACTTGTGTCTCCTGAGTTTTGGGCACGTATTGCATGCGTCAGGCTGCAATGGAAGCTAGCTTATCCGCGAAACCCTGCGCTAGAATTCGCTTAAATTCATTTCATTTTTTACTTTAGGTGAATAACCAAAGTGGCCATCGATTCGGCGTCCGACTTCGAGTTCTTCATCCTCCTTGCCAGACTGAAAAGCCTGTCGGGAGCGGCGCGCGCGCTCGATCTCACCCCGCCGGCGGCCACCAAACGGCTCGGGCTGATCGAGCAGAGACTGGGCGCACGGCTGGTCAACAGGACAACGCGAAGTGTCAGCCTGACGCCGGAAGGCGAAACCTACCTGCACTATGCCGCGCAGATCGTCGGGCAGATCCGGCAGATGGAAGACGAGATATCCGGGACCACATCGGACCCTCATGGTCTGTTACGGGTCAATGCGACGCTCGGCTTTGGGCGCACGACTATCGCGCCGCTGGTGTCTGACTTCGCCAAGCGCTTTCCGAATGTCGAAATCCAGTTTGAGGTCACCGACCGGCCCATCGACCTGGTCGAAGAGGGATTCGACATGGCGATCCGCTTTGGCGAGCTGCCTGACAGCCGGCTCAGCGCCCGGCGCATCATGAGCAATCGTCGCTTTCTTTGCGCCTCGCCCAAATACCTGGAGCGCTTTGGGACCCCGGAGCGCGTGGAGGATCTGGTTCGGCACCGTTGCATCATTCATCGACAGAACGACGACGCTTATGGCGTCTGGCGGTACATGCAGGGCGACCATACCGAAGCGCTGAAAGTGAAAGGAGCGCTGTCGAGCAATGATGGCGACATCGTGCTGCGGTGGGCGCTCGATGGGCACGGCATATTGATCCGTTCCGAATGGGATCTGGCGAAGTACGTTCAGAGCGGCAGGTTAAAACTGGTGTTGCCGGATACGGTACTGCCCTCGGCCGATCTGTTTGTCTACTATCCCAGCCAGCGCAACCAGACCGCGCGCGCACGGGCATTCATCGACTTTCTGATCGATCATTTTCAGGCTCCGTTCATCCCCGTCGAAACTGGCGCCAGGATTTACGCGCAAAAGAAGAGGACGGGCCGCAAGCCGTGAGTGGCGAACCCGGCGTCGCGGTGGCGCGGCTGTGGCGCCACCTCCTTGATCCGTCGGCTCTGGGCACATCTATTGCTCTATTCCGCTCGCCGGCAGATAACCCGTCAAAGCACGTAGCGCCCACGACGAGTCGCCGTTTTTCAACATCAGTCCAGCAATCCACCGGTGGGAGGCCCCATGCTTCGATACGCTGCAATCTTCTTCATCATCGCAATCATCGCCGCGGTATTCGGCTTTGGCGGCATCGCCGCAGGCGCGACGGAAATCGCCAAGGTTCTGTTCTTCATCTTCGTGGTGATCTTCCTCGTCACCTTGCTGATGGGCGTGATGCGACGCTGATGAGCGCCTGAACCGTTCAGGCGGAAACACCCCTACCCCGGCGCGAGGAGCAGCACGACGTTGCAATACTTGCCACACGGTATTGCAAATATTGCTGCCCGTGCCGGGTTTTTCCCTCCTCGCCCGACCCACCCGAGCTGCTCTGCAATAGCGCCAGAACTGCTTTGATTCTGAACTTTAATTGGTTCGCTTCCGTGAGTGCTTTCGTTACATTGAACGTCCAGATCACAACCGATCCTCAGGACAATCAATGGCACGGCTTCGGGGTTTTGCTTTCTTCGCTGCGGCACACAAATCGGCCGCGCGCCACGCGCGCGTGCTGCGCGAATTCATCACGGCAACTGCGGCTGCGCTGGCGCTGTGCTTCGCCGGCGGTGCACAAGCCGCGCCGCTTACCGAACTGAAGCTCGACTACGCGTATTACTCGCCGGAAAGCCTCGTCATCAAGCGTAACGGCTGGCTGGAGCAGGAATTCGCCGCCGACCACACCCCGGTCAAGTGGGTGCTCAGCCTCGGCAGCAACCGCGCGCTCGAGTATCTGAACAGCGGCGCGCTCGACATCGGCTCGACAGCGGGTCTGGCCGCCGTACTCGGCAAGGCGAACGGCAATCCGATCCGCGCCGTCTATATCTTTTCGCGCCCCGAGTGGACCGCGCTCGTCGTGCGCAAGGACTCGCCCGTCAAGCGTCTCGCCGATCTCAAAGGTAAGAAGATCGCCGCGACCAAGGGCACCGACCCGTTCCTCTTTACCTTGCGTGCGTTGCATACGGCGGGACTCTCGCGCGACGACGTCGAACTCGTGAATCTCCAGCATCCGGATGGCCGCACCGCGCTTGCGAACGGACAGGTCGATGCATGGGCCGGTCTCGATCCGCACATGGCCGCCGCACAGGTGGACGACGGCGCGCGCCTCCTGTACCGCAACGTCGACTTCAATACGTGGGGCTTCCTGAACGCGCGTGAAGACTTCATCCGCGAGCATCCGGACGCGCTCGCCCGCGTGCTGAAGGTCTATGAGAAGGCGCGCGTGTGGATCGCCGCGCATCCCGACGATACGGCGAAGATCGTCGCCGAGGAGTCGAAGGTTTCACTCGCCGTCGCGAAGCTGCAACTCAGCCGCAACGATCTCAGCCACCCGCAGCCCGGCGCGCAGCAGATCGCCGCGCTCAAAGCCGCAGCGCCGATTCTCGTGGACGAACAACTGGTAAAAAGCGGCACCGATCTCAATCAGGTGATCGACGCGTTGATCGATCCGAAAATCGCCCAACCGGTCATCGCGTCCGCGAATACCAACGCGAAATGATGCGCCCAATACGATTTTCGCCAGCCGTCAGTGCGCGCAACGACATCCGCAACCATGGCCGCCACTGAAGAGACGCTCGCGCTTGCGAGCCGTGCTTCGCCACGGCCGTGCGCTAGCGAGCCAGCGCCGGAAAAGCGCACGCGCGACCCTTTGCGTCCGTGGCGTTACGCCGGGCTCGCGCTGCCGGTCGTATTTCTCGCGGCGATCGAAGCCCTCGTCCGGACGTCCGTGCTGCCGGCGCATCTCATGCCCGCGCCGAGTTCCATCGTGCAAACGCTATGGGAGCTCGGCGGCACACGCCTCGCACGGCATGTCGGCGCCAGTGTCGCGCGGGTGTTCGCGGGTTTCGCGCTCGGCTCCGTGCTCGCGCTGCTGATCGGCGCGGCCATGGGACTGAGCCGCCGCGTCGATGCGTTGCTCGACCCCGCGTTTCAGGCACTGCGCGCGATTCCGTCGCTCGCCTGGGTGCCGATCCTGTTGCTCTGGATGGGTATCGACGAAGCCCCCAAGATCGCGCTGATCGCAATCGGCGCATTCTTTCCGGTGCAGTTCGGCGTCGTGGCCGGCATACAGGGTGTCGACCGCAAGCTGATCGAGTTCGGCGAAGTCAACCGGCTGACGCGGCGCGCGTTGTTCACGCGCATTCTCCTGCCCGCAGCGATGCCGCAGATCTTCACGGGCTTGCGCACCGGGCTGAGCCTCGCGTGGATGTTCATGGTCGCCGCGGAGCTGATCGCCGCGACGCGCGGACTCGGCTATCTGCTGAGCGACGGGCGCGAGACTGGCCGGCCCGATCTCGTGTTCGGCGCGATCCTGCTGCTGGCGCTGCTCGGCAAACTGAGCGACGGCGCATTCAAGGCGATCGAGGCGCGCACGCTGTCCTGGCGCGACGCCCGGCATGGGCCGGGAGACGCACAATGACCCACGCTGCCGCCCCCATGCTCGAAGTGCGCGGGCTCACCCGGCGCTTCGGCCAACGCACGGTATTCGAACAGGTATCGTTCGAACTCGCGCGCGGTGAGATCGTGAGCCTGGTCGGTCCCAGCGGATGCGGAAAAAGCACGCTGCTGCGCGCGATTGCGGGCCTCGATCGGGACACCGCCGGCTCGGTGCTGCTGGAGAAAAAACCGCAGCACGGACCGTCCGGAAGGATCGGCGTGATTTTCCAGGAGCCTCGCCTGCTGCCGTGGCTGAGCGTCGCCGACAATATCGCGTTCGCCGCCGGAGCGCGTCAGGGACACGATCCGCGCGTCGACGCGCTGCTCGCCGAAGTCGGTCTGCCAGGCATCCGCGATGCGCTGCCCAAGCGGCTCTCGGGCGGCATGGCGCAACGCGTCGCGCTGGCGCGCGGCCTGTTCGCGGAGCCCGACCTGCTGCTGCTCGACGAGCCGTTCAGCGCCGTCGACGCCATCACGCGCTCACGGCTGCAACAAGTCCTGCTTTCGTTGACGCGCGCACACCGGACAGCCGCGTTGCTCGTCACGCACGATCTCGACGAAGCGCTTTACCTATCCGACCGTGTTCTGCTGCTGTCGCCGCCCGGTGACGAGCGTCCGAGCCGCATCGCGCGTGAGATTCGCGTCACTGCGCCACGGCCGAGAAACCTGCGCGATTCCGCGCTGGACGCGCTGCGCGATGAATTGCTGGAAGGCATCGCGCGCGCCGCGCTTGCTGCCGGCGATTGAAGCCGGACGAACCCGGCAAGCCGTCGAGCCGCTCGTGCTCAGGCATTGCAAGCCGGCCCCTCGCGACCATCGATCCACGCCTGGCGCTTCGTCGTATTCACGCCGCGCGCGCAATCGGCGCCCGCGCGCTCAATCGGTGCGACCAGTTGGCGAGCGTGCGCGTCGCCACCGGCGGCTTGCTCAAAATCGCGCTGTCGTAATGCTTGCCGCCGAAGCGCACGAAATCGACGATACGAAACCCCTGGCCGCGATAGAACGCGATCAGATGCGCAGCCGGTTGCGGCGTATCGAGCGCCAGCTCGGCATAACCGCGCGTCGCGGCCCAATGGTCGGCGAATGCGATCAGCAACGTACCGATGCCGCGCGCCTGCCACGCCGGCTCGACCGCGAACTGCCGCAAACTGGCGATATCGTCGCGACGGTATAGCTCGCAAGCCGACTCACGATCCGGCGCATAAAGCGTCATCGTCCCGACGATGCGTCCGTCGCACACCGCCACATAGCAGTCGCCACGCGTTGCGCGCAGGCGTGTGATTTCGACGGTCTGGTCGACGCAGGTGCAGTTGAGGCCCATCGCGCCGAGCGGCGTGAAGGCGCGATGCAACATCGCCGTCAACGCGACGAACGAATCGCGCGCAGGATCGAAGCGTCGCAATTCGACACGGCCCACGCCGTGACAGACGTAGTCGATACGAACGGATTGTTGCGTCGTTGCACGTCGTTTCACGTTGAGCACCTCGCGGAATCAGGATGCCCGAAGTGTAGATTTCGCGTGGGGGCGTCTCAAGAAAAAATGTCGTAAAAACTCACATGGGAGCAGCGAGCGCCGCATCACCCCCAACTGTCATCCCAACTATCACCCCAAAGCCGGCGCGAGTTGCGGCTCGCCTTCGCGCAGGCCCAGATGCAATTCCTCGCAGAGGAACGTTTGCAACGTTTGCACGGCCGCCGCCGGCGCGCCCGACACCTCTCGCATGAACAGGCCGAAGTCCGCGGTGGGCGCGTCGGGCAAACCATCGGCCTGGCCGAGCACGCGCATCGATTCCGAACGGATGTTGCCGTCGAGCAGCACCGACACTCCGAGCCCGGCTTCCACGGCGGATTGCACGGCCGGCAGGCTCGTGCTCGTGCACACGATGCGCCACGCGATCCCCGCACGCCGCAGCGCGGTCAGCACCTGTTGCTGCCATAGACACGCGTCGCCGAATGCGACCACCGGCAACGGTGCCTGCGCATCGCGGCCAAATCCACGCGCGCCGACCCAGAAGAGCGGCTGCGTCCACGTCAGCAGCGGCGCTGCATCGACCAGCGCGGGATCGCCGACCACCACGTCGAGGCTGCCGTCCGCGAGCCGGTTCGACAATGCCGCACTGCTGTCGACCACGATTTCCAGCGCCACTTGCGGATAAGCGATCGAAAAACGCCGCAACGCCCGGGGCAAACGACCGACCGCGATGTCCTCCAGCATGCCGAGCCGCACGGTGCCGGACACCTGACCGGCGCTCAGCGCACGGCGCGCATCGGCACCCGCGCCAAGAATGGTGTGCGCATACGGCAGCAGCAGATGCCCGGCCTCGGTAAGTTGCACGCCGCGCGGCGAGCGGTCGAGCAAACGCTGCCCGAGGTCTTCTTCGAGGCGGCGCAATTGCATGCTCACCGCCGCCTGGGTGCGCGCGAGCCGCGCCGCCGCCACGCCCACCGCGCCCGTCTCCGCCACGGTGACGAAGGTGCGCAGCAGGCTGCTGTCGATATCTCGGGTCATAAAGGTTCTTGAAGTCGGCATAACAAATATCAACTTATCTTAATACCGACCACACCGATAAGATAGCGTCAACAGATCCCGATCGAGCGGCAACCCGACGACCATGCAGGACACCACCATTCAATCCGCGCTGACGCCCCCGCAGAACGACCTGAAGCCGGCCCGTGTCGCGGCCGGGGCGGCATTGCTGTGCGTGCTGTCGATGTCGAGCGTGCAATTCGGCGCCGCGCTCTCCGCACCGACGATGGCGGCCTACGGTTCGCTCAGCACCACATGGCTGCGCCTGTGCTGGGCGGCTTTGGTGCTCGCCCTGCTGGTGCGCCCGCGCTTTCGCAGCTACTCGCGCTCGCACTGGCTGGCCGCCGGCGCGCTCGGCGCGGCGATGGCCGGCATGACACTGTGCTTTTTCACGGCGCTTCAGCGCATTCCGTTAGGGCTTGCCGTCGCGATCGACTTTCTCGGGCCGCTCGCCGTGGCGACATTCGCGGTGCGCCGCGCCCGGGCGTTGCTCTGGCCCGCGCTGGCGATTGCCGGCGTCATGCTGCTGTCGCGCGATCGCGCCGGCTGGCTCGGCGAACCGCTCGGCGTGTTGCTCGCGTGCGGCGCGGCGCTCGGCTGGGGCAGCTACATCGTGTTGATGAAAAAGACCGGCACCCTGTTCGCGGGGCTCGAAGGACTGTCGGTGTCGCTGATCGCGGCCGCGCTCGTGGCCACACCGTTCGGACTGGCGCAAAGCGGGCTGCACGTTGCGGCTGCTCAGGTCGCGGCCACGGCGGGCCTCGCGTTGCTGGTGCCGCTGCTGCCGTACGCGCTGGAAATGGTGGCATTGCGCCACATGCCGGCGGGTTCGTTCGGGATACTGATGAGTGTCGAGCCGGCCATCGGCGCGTTGGCGGGTTTCATCGTGCTGCATCAGCCGATGGGGTTTCTACAGATCGCGGGCACGCTGCTCGTGGTGACCGCCAGCGTGGGTGCCGTAATCGCGGCGCGCTGATCCGCGCCGTGGCCGACAGACAGCGCAAGGCAACGCCGCGCCGCCGCGCTCAGGCGATGTTCTCCGCCTCGTAGAGACGCCGCCCCGCGGCATCCTTCGCGCCGAGGATCGGCTCGAAATCGATCGGCCATTCAATGCCGATGTCGGGATCGCGCCACAGAATGCAGCGCTCCAGTTCGGGAAACCAGTATTCCGTGGTCTTCCACAAACACTCGGCGACGTTGGACAGCACCACGAAACCGTGCGCAAAGCCTGGCGGCACCCAGATCTGCCGATGATTGGCCGCGCTCAGATGCGCCCCGCACCACTTGCCGAAATTCGGCGAATTGAGCCGCACGTCCACACCAACGGCGAACACCTCGCCCACGACGACCCGCATGAGCCGCCCTTGCGGACGCTGCACTTGATAGTGCAACCCGCGCAACACGCCATGCACCGCGCTCGAATGCCGGTCCTGTACAAAGTGGAAAGCTTGCGAGACATCGCCGATAAACTCATCTTCGCTAAAACTCTCGAAGCAGAAGCCGAATTCGTCGCAGAACACTTCGGGCTCGATGAGCTTTACCTCCGGCAAGGCCGTCGCGATCACCTTGTTGCCCATTGCTGCTGTACTCGTAAGAAGCTTGACCGGCGAAAACGCGGCCGTCATGACGGCCGCGTCCAATTCCCGTGGGCCGCGCGGCTGCTGGCACAGCCGCGTCCATGAATACTACGCCTGCGTCGCGGTCCGGCTGCGCGCGCGATATTCCGTTGGAGACAGCGCCATGCGTTTGCGGAAAATTTTCGCTAGACGATCGCCGTTGCCCGTACCGCTGCGGCGCGCGATCTTGTCCACCGGCAATTCGGTCTCAGTCAGGAAGTTACAGGCTATGCGCAAGCGTATCTGTAAGAGGTAGTCCGACGGCGTGACCTGCATTTCATGCTTGAAGCGCCGCAGAAAATTGCGCTCGCTCATTGCCGCGACTTGTGCGGCGTCCGCCACCGAAACCGGACGGTCGCAATTCGCCTCCATCCAGCGCGCCGCGGCGCGGATTTTCTCGGCCACGCTGAGCGTGCCGCCTTCCGCCGGCAGCGGTACCCAGGTGGCGGCCATGCCGGGCATCACACGGTCGGCGACGCTGCGGGCCAGTTCGGCGCCAAGGTCGCGCTTGATGAACATCAGCGCGCTGCGCGCGCAGTCATGCCGCTCGTTGGATGCGCTCAGCGCGGACTCGCCCGTCACGCCGTTCAGATAGCGATTCACCTGCGGTCCGTCGTGATCCGACGGGCAGGCCGCTTCAAGAACGAGCCGCCCTTCGCCGATCGTTTCAATCGCGCGAGTGCGCGCTTGCACCGAACGCAGCCAGCCGAGCACCCGCTCGTCGCGCGCGGCCACATGCGCACCGTAGCCGCCCGCGATAAACAGCACGTCGAAGCCGCTGCCGAAACGCGCGTCGATACGATCAGTCCAGATGCGCGCGGAGGATGAACTGGCGACGCTGCCGCCGTCCATGGAAAGAAATTGCACTTCGTAAGGCGGTTCTTCGCCAGCTTGCGAACCCGAGAGTTCATTGGCGGTCTGGAACATCTCCACCACGGTGCCTGGCCCCAACAGCCAGAAACCGTCGAAGAGCAGCACGCCGATTCTCCGCGTCGCACTGCGCGCGCTCAAAGTCGGCGTATGCAGCCAGGTGATCCTCGCAGTATCAAGGTGCATGTGCGGCATGATATTTCCCCAGACTGTCGTACATTGTGGACCCCGATCCCGTTAGCGGCCGATATGAACGGAATGATTATGAAGAGGGAGATTTTGGACAACACCACTTAACGGATTAAGCGTGATGTTAGCCGAACCCCTCGCCATAGTAAATTTGAAAAACAAATACTATTGAAAACGGGAATGTATGAAGAAAACGGTTATCGCGCGTTTCATATGACGCGCGCCGGTTGCGTCGGCGCGACGCTCGAGCATGCTGGGAAATTTCTCCCGTCCGGCGCTACAAGCTGCGTCCAGCCTTGTTCCTCGGGTCAGAGTGCGGATTGCTCACGCCCCTGTCAAGCAGGTTTTTTGAGTTACCAAGCTATGCCTGAGCAACGTCAAAAAGTGTTTCAAACCTGAAATGCAAACCTCGCAGATAATGACCATTCCATATCCGCTTTATTCGCAAACCGGGAATTTATCGGGCTACCCGCATGAAATCCGACCGCATTTATCGAATCGAGCTCCATTAAGGATTTAAAAACGCATTTTTCGAATGCATGAAAGTGTTTCCATATTGAAACATCCGGTCTGCTATAAGTATGACTTAATCCCCGGCCGCGCCGCGCGACGGGCGTGAGCGCCTGAGGATGCCTGCGGATTGAGGACATGCGCGGCGCGCGTTCCTTAAACAAAGTTTCATCCATGGATCGCGCTCTTTCAGGATTCGCCCGGCACGGGCGCGACATAATTCCTGCACCGTGATAGCCGCAAGGAGCCAGCACATGTCGCGCCCCATGAGCATTGAAAGAGTCAACGAATACGGTCAGAACGCGGTTCGCATCGCCATCGAGGGCCACGTCGTGCTGCTCGATGTGGCCGATCTCGACGCCGTAATCGAACACCTCAGCGTGTTGCGAGCCACCATGCGCCCGGAAGTGCCCACGGAGCCGCTGCGAACTCATCAGTATGTCATCGAAATCGACCCCTGCTGGCACACGGAAAAACATCCGCGGCAGGATGGCGCCGTGCTGTTCCTGCGGCATTCCGGCCTCGGCTGGGCCGGCTTCGCGCTACCCACCGAAAACCTCGCCAAACTGCATCACGCGCTTACGCAGCAATTGGAAGCCTCGCTGGAAGTTCGCGGCATGCTCAACTGAAGGAGCTGCACGCGTGGCGGGTGGTGCTTCACGCAGCACCGCGTTTCAGATCATGCGCGCAACGCCCCTTATAGCCCGCTTTAAAGACCGCTTTAAAGGCGGCTTCACAGCTCCCTCATGCAGCCCGGCTCCACCTCAGTCGCAGCATAGCCGCGGTCACTGTCATTCAACCCTCTCTCGCAAGCGCGGCCCGGTCCGCGCTTTTTTCATTGTTTAGTTTTGCTGATTGCTCTTCACAGAACCGGAAGCGATCAGCGCGTGCGGTTCATGAACATTGCACAAAGTTAAAAAAGACTTAATGCACCTAGCAGCGCGGATTTATCCACCATCGCCGATGATGCACCCATCGCCCATCCTCTCTGTTCCCAAATGAACCAGCTACAAGCGATGCGTGTCTTCACCCGGGTAGTCGATCTCGCCAGCTTCAATCTCGCGGCGAGACAGTTAGGCATGTCCGCAGCCGCGGTCACGCGCAGCGTCGGCACACTGGAGGCGCATCTGAATATGCGCTTGCTGAACCGCACCACGCGCAGCCTTTCATTGACGGACGTCGGCCGCGAGTATCTGGAGGGCTGCCGCGCGATCATCGAAAAACTCGACGAGATGGAATCCAGTCTGCTCGAAACCACGCGCGACCCGCAGGGCACGTTACGGATCGCCACGCCAATGACCTTCGCCACAGCGGGATTGGGCGCGCTGCTCGCCGCCTACCGCATCCTGCATCCACGCGTGGACTTCGACGTGACGACATTCGACACGCACATCGATCTCGTGGAAGGCGGCTTCGACGTGTGCTTTTCCGACGACCAGCGCCTCGCCAATTCCACCTTGGTGTGCCGAACGCTCACCAGCGTCGACGAACTCGCCGTCGCATCCCCCACCTATCTTGCACGCAACGGCACGCCCCGCGATCCGGCCGCGTTGAACCGGCATGGTCTGCTGACCGTGTCGGACGGTTCCTCGCGAAGCTGGGAGTTCGCGGACGCCGACGGCGTCTATCGCGTCTGCACCGGCAGCGCGCTCACCGCCACCAGCAGCGCGATGGTTCGCGTGGCGGCGCTCAACCACATGGGCATCGCCTTGCTACCCATGCCGATCGTCGCGGAAGATCTCGCACGCGGTGCGTTGACACCCGTACTCGAACAGTTCGACATCAACGGTGGCTCACGCCAGGTGTCGATTCTCTACTCCGGCCGCAAATACCTGTCGATGCGCGTGCGCACCTTCATCGACTTCACGGTCAGCCAGTATCGCGCGCCCGACCGCCCGGTCGCCTTGCGCGCGGTCGCCTGAAACGGGCCCGAGCATCATGCCGAGAATCCTGACGATTGAAGACGACGAGTTGATTGCCCACGACATCGTTCGCACGCTCAGCGTGAGCGGCTTTTCCGTCGATGTCGCGCGCACGGGCCGCGAAGGCATGGCCAAAGCGATGGCGGGCGACTACGACGTCGTCACGCTCGATCGCATGCTGCCCGACCTCGACGGGTTGACGATCGTCGCCACCATGCGCGGCGTGGGGCTGGAAACGCCCGTGCTGGTGATGAGCGCGATGTCCGATGTCGACCAGCGCATTCAGGGCCTGCGAGCCGGCGGCGACGACTATCTGACCAAGCCGTTCTCGCCCGAGGAAATGTTCGCGCGCGTCGAGGTCCTGTTGCGGCGCCGCCCGCGTCACGCGAAAGCCGACACCATGCTGCGCAACGGCGCACTGGAGCTGGACCTGGTGCGTCGCAAAGTCACCCATCGTCAGCGCGAGCTCGATCTGCAACCCACCGAATTCCGCGTGCTCGAATTCATGATGCGCCATACAGGCCAGGTGCTCACCCGCACGATGATTTTCGAGGCCGTCTGGGGCTGCCGCTTCGACCCCGGCACCAACCTGATCGACGTACACGTGGGGCGTTTGCGCAAGAAAGTCGAAATGCCGGGCGAGCGCCCGTTGATTCGCACGATTCGCGGCTCCGGCTATCTGTTCGGCTGACCCGTACCCTCCCGTTTCGACGCACAGGCAGTGGCGCTGCAAGCGGCGCCGCTGCCTGTTTCCGCTCGTATCGGCACACTCGCCCTTCGCGGGTGGCTTCCTAAAACTAGTTTCATTTGTTTAGTCCGCGCCTGTTAGGACCCGCTCCCCAGAATGCCGTTACCGGGCCGCGCCATTGGCGCGAGTCCCCATTGCCACACGCCCGCGCAGATCAATCGCGCCTCTGAACGGAGCTGCCTTCGATGTTAAAAATAGTCCGGTTAGCGTTGACCCGGCCCTACACGTTCATCGTGCTCGCGATGCTGATCCTGCTGATCGGCCCGCTTGCCGCATTGCGCACGCCGACGGATATCTTCCCCGACATCCGCATTCCCGTCATCAGCGTGGTATGGAACTACGCCGGCCTGCAACCGGACGACATGTCCGGGCGCATCGTCACCTATTACGAGCGCACGCTCGGCACCACCGTCAACGACATCGCCCATATCGAGTCGCAATCGTTTCGCGGCTACGGCATCGTCAAGATCTTCTTCCAGCCCACGGTGGATATCCGCACAGCCACCGCGCAGGTGACATCCGTTTCGCAGACGGTGCTCAAGCAAATGCCGCCCGGGACCACGCCGCCACAGATCCTGAACTACAACGCATCCACCGTGCCGGTACTGCAACTGGCGCTAACCAGCAATACGCTCGACGAACAGAAACTTGCCGACTACGCGACCAATTTCATTCGTCCGCAATTGCTGAGCGTACCGGGCGTGGCGATTCCGACGCCCTACGGCGGCAAGACACGTGAAGTGCAGATCGATCTGGATCCGCAGGCCTTGCAGGCAAAGAAACTTTCGGCGAACGACGTCGCCACCGCGCTCGCGCAGCAGAACCAGATCATTCCGGCGGGCACGGAGAAGATCGGCCGCTTCGAATACAACATCAAGCTGAACAACAGCCCCCTCGCGCTCGACGAACTGAACGCGCTGCCGATCAAAACGGTAGACGGCGCCACGATCTATATCCGCGACGTGGCGCACGTACGCGACGGCTATCCGCCGCAAGGCAACGTAGTGCGTGTAGACGGACACCGCGCGGTGCTGATGAGCATCCTGAAGAACGGCTCCGCTTCCACGCTGGACATCATCTCCGGCGTCAAGGCACAACTGCCGCGTATCGAGGCGACGTTGCCAGCCGGGCTCAAACTCGTCACGATGGGTGATCAGTCGACCTTCGTGAAAGGCGCCGTGAGCGGCGTGGCGCGCGAGGGCGTGATCGCCGCCGCGCTGACCTCGCTGATGATCCTGCTGTTTCTCGGCAGTTGGCGCTCCACGCTGATCATCGCGGCGTCGATTCCGCTCGCCGTGCTGGCGGCGATTGCCGGACTCGCGGCAATGGGCGAGACGCTCAACGTCATGACGCTGGGCGGACTTGCACTCGCAGTCGGCATTCTGGTCGACGACGCCACCGTCACGATCGAAAACATCAATTGGCATCTGGAACAGGGCAAGGACGTGAAAAGCGCGATTCTCGACGGCGCCGCGCAGATCGTCGCGCCCGCATTCGTGTCGCTACTGTGCATCTGTATCGTGTTCGTGCCGATGCTGCTGCTCGACGGCATTGCCCGCTTCCTGTTCGTGCCGATGGCAGAGGCCGTGATCTTCGCGATGATTGCGTCGTTCATCCTTTCGCGCACCTTCGTACCGATGATGGCGCAATACCTGCTCCGTGCTTACGCGTCGGACGGCCACGCTTCCGGCGAATTGGCCGCGACGATGGCGCCGCATGGCGGCCATGCTCACGCGGCGCCTTCGCGCAATCCGCTGGTGCGCTTCCAGCGCGGCTTTGAACACCGCTTCGAACGCGTTCGCGGCATCTACCGGATCGTGCTGGGTCTCGCGCTCACGAATCGCAAGCGCTTCGTGACAGGCTTTCTGATCGTGGTCGCGATGTCGTTCCTGCTCGCACCGTGGCTCGGCCGCAATTTCTTCCCGGATATCGACTCCGGTGAAATCGCCATTCACGTGCGGGCGCCGGTGGGCACCCGGATCGAAGATACCGCCGCGCAGTTCGACCTGATCGAAAACGCGGTGCGCCGCGTCATTCCGCCGGGCCAGTTGCGCAGCATCATCGACAACATCGGCTTGCCGAACAGCGGCATCAACCTGACGTATAACAACAGCGGCACGATCGGGCCGCAAGACGGCGACATTCTGATCTCGCTGAGCGAAAACCATCGGCCCACCGCGGACTTCGTGCGCACGTTGCGTGAAACGCTGCCACGTCAGTTTCCGGGCACGACGTTCGCCTTTCTGCCGGCCGATATCGTCAGTCAGATTCTGAATTTCGGCGCACCCGCGCCGATCGATCTGCAGGTGGCCGGCCCGAACCAGGCCGCCAATCGTCGGTACGCGAACGAAGTCATGCGCCGCATGCGGATGATTCCCGGCATTGCCGATACGCGCATGCAACAGGCGTCGACATATCCGCAATTCACCGTCTCCGTGGACCGTTCGCGCGCCGATCAGCTCGGCATTACCGAACAGGATGTCACCAACTCCGTGGTGGCGAGCCTGTCCGGCACGAGTCAGGTATCGCCGACGTACTGGCTCAATCCGAAGAACGGCGTGTCGTATCCGATCGTCGCGCAGACGCCGCAGTACCGCATGACGTCGCTGTCGAATCTGAACAACCTGCCCGTGACAGGCAAGGGCGGGCAGGCCCAGATTCTTGGCGGTATTGCGACAATTACACGCGGCGTGGGCAATGCGGTGGTCTCGCACTACGACATCGAACCGCTCTACGACGTGTTCGCGACAACGCAAGGCCAGGATCTCGGCGCCGTGTCGGCGAAGATCCAGACCATTCTGCACGCGAGCGCGAAAGACGTGCCCAAGGGTTCCATCGTCACGCTGCGCGGCCAGGTGCAGACGATGAATAGCGCGTTCCTCGGCTTGTCGCTCGGTCTGGTCGGCGCGATCGCATTGATCTATCTGTTGATAGTCGTGAACTTCCATTCATGGAGCGATGCGTTCGTGATCGTCAGCGCCTTGCCGGCGGCATTGGCCGGCATCGTGTGGATGCTGTTCACCACCCACACGCCGCTCTCGGTGCCCGCGTTGACCGGCGCGATTCTCTGCATGGGCGTGGCGACCGCCAACAGCATTCTGGTCGTGAGCTTTGCGCGCGAGCGGCTGGCGATCAACGGCAATGCGCTCGTCGCCGCCATGGAAGCGGGCTTCACCCGCTTTCGCCCCGTCATGATGACCGCGCTCGCGATGATCATCGGCATGGCGCCGATGGCGCTCGGTCTCGGCGACGGCGGCGAGCAGAACGCGCCGCTCGGCCGCGCGGTGATCGGCGGGCTGATTTGCGCGACGTTCGCGACGCTGCTGTTCGTACCCGTCGTCTTCAGCATCGTGCACCGGCGCGACGCCGCGGCGCCCCCATCTCACGTCCCCTCTTCTTCCGAACCCGGAGTGCAACATGTCCACTGAGATCGAGATCAATTCGCCGAAACGGCTGCGTCATTTAAAGCTCGTCGGAATCGTCGCGCTGCTCGCGGCAGCGGGCGTCGTGGCAAGCGGCATGGCCGGTCGCGCGCATGCGAAGCAGGAACTGACCACGTGGTCGGCCCGGCAAGCCGTGCCCACCGTGGTGGCGTACACCCCGAAGCGCGACCTGGACGCGCAGGCGCTGGTGCTGCCAGGCCGCCTGTCCGCCTTCGTCAATGCGCCAATCTATGCGCGCGTGTCGGGCTATCTGCATGCGTGGTACGCGGACATCGGCACGCATGTGAAAGCCGGTCAGTTGCTCGCCGACATCGACACGCCCGATCTCGATCAGCAGTTACAGCAGGCGCGGGCCGATCTGCAGAACTCGGTGGCCAACGAAAAACTCGCCGCGTCCACCGCGCATCGCTGGACGCAGATGTTGAAGCAGGACTCCGTCTCGCAGCAGGACGCCGACGAGAAGACCAGTGATCTCGTCGCCAAGCAGGCCACCGTCGCCGCCAACGAGGCCAACGTGCGGCGCCTCGAAGCGCTCGAATCGTTCAAGCGCATCACCGCGCCGTTCGACGGCACCGTCACCGCCCGCACCACCGACATCGGCGCCCTCATCAACGCAGGGGGCGGCAATGGGCCCGAACTGTTTTCGGTGTCCGACGCGCGCCGCTTGCGCGTGTACGTGAGCGTGCCGCAGGATGAGGCCGCCGCGATCCAGCCCGGCATGAGCGCGACGCTCACCGTACCCGAGCGTCCCGGCGTGAAGTTCAACGCGAAACTCGTCGACACCGACGACGCCATCACCCCCGCTTCAGGCACCTTGCTAGTCCAGCTCGCGGTGGACAATCACGACGGTTTGCTGATCCCCGGCGAGTACACCGAAGTGCATTTCGCCCTGCCGACCAACGCGCATGCTTTGTCGATTCCGGCCAGCTCGCTGATCTTCCGGCAGAACGGTTTGCAGGTCGCCGTGCTCGGCAAGGACAACCGCGCGGAACTCAAGCCCGTTTCGATCGCGACCGATCTCGGCACGCACGTAGAGATCGCATCGGGTCTGAGCGCCACGGATCGCGTGATCGACAATCCGCCCGATTCCCTCGCATCCGGCGACGAAGTGCGCCTGCAAACCACTACAAGCGGCACGGGCGACACCGCCGTGGCGAGCCGGCGCGCGACGGAGAGCACCCATGGATAAACGCCGTCTATGCATCGCGCTGGCGGCCGCGGCGATGCTGAGCGGCTGCTCGTTCGCGCCGGTCTATCACGCGCCGCCCGCCCGCGTTCCCACCACGTTCAAGGAAAGCGGCCCCTGGCAGCTCGCGCGCCCCGCCGACCGCGTGCCGCGCGATGCATGGTGGAGCGTGTATCGCGACCCCGTGCTCGACCACCTCGAAACACAGGTGGCGGCGGCCAATCCGGACGTCGCGGCGGCCATGGCGCGCCACGACGAAGCCATGGCCTTTCTCTCGCAAACCCGTTCGGGCTTGTTCCCGACGATCGGCGCCGAAGCGTCCGTGGAACGCCAGCGGCAGTCGGATAACCGGCCGCTGCGTGGCGCGGGACAACCGTCGGCGTACGGCGTCAATACCGTCGATGTCGGCATCGCTTACGACCTCGACCTGTGGGGCAAAATTCGCAATGAAGTTGCCGCCGGTCGCGCCGCGATGCAAGCCAGCGAGGCCGATCTGGAATCGGTGCGCCTGAGCTTGCAAGCGAACCTTGCGAGTGCCTATTTCAATCTGCGCGGACTCGACGCCCAGCAGCAACTGCTCGACGACACGATCGACACCTACCAGCGCGCCCTCACGCTGACGCTGAGCCGTCATGCCGGCGGCATCGCGTCGGATCTCGACGTGTCGCGCGCGCAGACCCAACTCGACATCGCGCGCGCTTCGGCCGACGACATCGCCGCGCGGCGCGCGCTTTATGAGCACGCCATCGCGAGCCTGACCGGCGCGCCCGCATCCGATTTCACGCTCGCCGCGGCGACCGACTCGGCCTACCTGCCCTCCATTCCCACCGGCGTGCCGGCGGCGCTCCTGCAACGCAGGCCCGACATCGCCGCGGCCGAACGACGCGTCGCCCAGGCGAACGCGCAGATCGGCGTCGCCAAGGCGGCGTTCTTCCCGGACATCTCGCTCGGCCTCGACGGCGGCTATCAGAGTGACACGCTCTCGCCGTGGCTCATGGCGCCCAACGAAATCTGGTCGGTCGGGCCAAGCCTCGTATTTACGCTGTTCGACGGCGGCCGCCGCGCCGCGATGACCGACGAGGCACGCGCGAAGCTCGCGGAGAACGGCGCGGAATACAAGGCCACGGTGCTTCTCGCCTTCCAGCAGGTCGAAGACAACCTTGCGCAACTCCATCATCTCGGCGACGAAGCCGCACGACAGAACGAAGCGCTCATCGCGGCGCAACGCACGCTGACGCTGTCGATGTCACGCTACCGGGACGGTGTGGTCAGCTATCTGGACGTGGTGACCGCGCAGACCACCGAACTCGACACCCAGATCGCGGCGCTGAACCTCAATACGCGGCGTTTGCTGGCTTCCGTGCGGCTGATCGAAGCGTTGGGTGGCGGCTGGTCCAGCGAGGGCGCCCAAAGCCCGCCGGGCGTTCAGGCGAACCAGGCGCGAATACAGGCGCTCAAGGCGCACGTTGGCAGCGAAACGGGTTGACGCACGCAACCCGCCCATAAAAAAGTCGCCGGCTCACTACCGGCGACTTTTGCGCTCCTGTTTAGCGGACCGTCGCGTCGTCAGGTTCAAAACCGGTGACGCATCCCGACCGCCACCACCGCCTGGCGATCATTCGACGAAGCCGCCAGTGAATAAATCGACGCATTGCCGAGCACAGCGATGCCCTGCGCGCCCGAGACGCGCTGATATACGCCTTCCAGATACAGATCGGTGCGATGCGACAACGCGTAAGCGGCCTGCAGCATGAACTGATTCCATTTCGGCGAGACGCTCTTGCCGGCGTCACTGAAATGGCCGTCGGTAAACGTATAAGAACCGCCGAGTGTGAACGCCGGCGTTAGGGCATAGCGCGCGTTCACTTCGTAATTGTTGAAAGTCAGCAGATCGCCGTCGAGCGTGGAGTAGGCACCGCCTTGCATGATCTGGCGCGGATCGTCGAGCATCGTGCGCGTGAAGACGAGGCCGACCGCCGCGGCGCCGAAGGTATACCGCCCCGCTGCCCCGAGAATGCGTTGACGCGCGCCGGTAAAAGTCGCGTCGCCATCGCTGCTGCTCACCGCGCCGCCCGTGTTGGCCGGCTGATTGACACCGCCCGGCTGGTTGACCTGCAGATACGCGACGGCCAGATTGAGCGGGCCGCCCGCCCATTGGGCACCGAAGCTATAGGCGTTGTTGTTGCTGAAACCGCCCGCCGCATTACTGAACGCGTAGGCGCCGCCGACCGAAAGTCCGTCGTAGGTCGCACTATGGAATTTTAGCGCGTTGTTCATGCGCAGATCGTTGTTGAGGTTGTCGTTGTCGAATGGGTGATCGGCAATGTTGCCGCCAAAGCCCGAACCGGTCGCCGAGAGCGGCGCGACGAAATCCACCAGAAAGTCGTATTGCCTGCCCATCATCACGGTGCCCCACTGCTTGCTCGCAATACCGACCCATGCCTGCCGGCCGAACAGGTCACCGCCGTTGGAGAACTTGCCGCTGTCGATATTGAAGCCATTCTCGAGATCGAAGACCGCGCTCAATCCGCCGCCCAGATCTTCGTTGCCGCGCAGACCCCAGCGATCGGTGCTCACATTGCCGCTTTCCATCAACCAGTTGCTTTTGCCGCCGGTACCGCTCTTCTGATTGCTGACGTAGTCGAGCCCCGTATCGAGCGTGCCGTAAAGCGTCACGCTGCTCTGTGCGTGCGCTGCCGCGCAAAAGGTGCCGGCCAGCGCGACGAGAGTGGTTGCCAATGCTTTTTTCATGTTTGATTCCGGGTAAGAGAAGGCGCCGGTCCGCGCATCGTCGGACCGATCCCGCACACCGTGCGGGTAGCCGCAATGTAGATAGCCGCGATGACACAGCCGTGATCAAAACCGGTCGCTTCATGAAACGTTTTTTATCTTCATGACATGGGTGCAGCAGGCACCCTATGCATCAGCTTGCGGACGCTACAACGGATAAATATCTTTTCATGCGTACACCGCCGATCCGCTAAACCCCGTTGACTATCCTTCTCATCAACCGGTTCACGAACGGACCAAGGTTCGCGCATCGGCCTCATTCAACCTGATTTGTGAGGAATACGAACATGAAATCCCTGACGCTCGCCATCGCTTTGCTGGGTGCTACCGCAACGGCTTCCGCCTTCGCCCAATCGACCACGGCGCCGACCCAACAGTCCGCCGCACCCTCCATGCAAGTAGCCGCGAACAGCGCCGCAGCGGTCAATGCCGCCGGCTCGTGGGTTCCGCCTTATGGCCAGCCCACTGTCGGGAAGACACGTGCCCAGGTCTATCAGGAACTGGTGCACGCAGAGAAGGACGGCCAGCTCGCCTATCTGAATTCGACGATCTACGCGCATTAGGCCGCCTGAAATACCCGATCACCTCTCTCGCCACCCACATCGATGACTCTTCGAACCGCGATCAAACGATCGGCCCGTTTCGCCGCCGCGGCTGTCGCGGCCGGACTGCTGTTATCCGGCTGCGCGGTGTCACCTTCGAGCACTGCCGACAGCTGTGTCGGTCCCCCCAGCTATTGCAACATTTATTTCGGTTGATGAAGAAAGAGCGCGCTACCCGACGGGTAGCGCGCTCTTTTGCTGAGAGATTCGGCTTTAGAACGAGTGCCGCACGCCGACCCGGCCGACGACCTGCTTGCCGTTCGACGAAGGATCGAAGCCGGCGATTTGCGCCACCGCGCCGCCGCTTGCCCTCTGCAACGCGGCCAGTGCATACACGGCGGTGCGTTTGGACAATTCGTATTCCGCGCTCAAATTCAGTTGCTGATACTTCGGCTCCTGATTGGTCGCGTGATTCCTGCCGTCCGTGTAGGTGTAGCCCGCCGCGAGATTGAGCTGACTGGTCGCGGCGAACGTGCCGGCGATTTCGTAGTTCTGGAATTTGACATCCTGACCCGCGTCGCCCTGCTGGAAATTGACGTTGGTGAAGTTACCCATCACCTTGAACTTGCCGATCTCATACGACGCACCTGCGGCAAAGATGCCCTGACTGCGAGCGTTGGCCAGGTAATTGCCATACACCGCGTTGGTGAATCCCGAGCCATTCTGATAGCTCTGGATCGACTCCTCGGGATCGTTGACGCGCAAATAACCCGCGCCCATGGAGAACGGCCCGTTCGTATACGAGGCCGCCGCGCTATAGGCCGCATTATTCGAGAATTGGCCCGCCTGGCCGCCGAACGAATAAAGCGCTTCGCCGGTGAAGCCGCCAATGGTGGGACTCCTGTACTTCACGGCATTGCTGATCGCGAAGCCGTTATCGAGGTTATCCATATCGTTGGGATGGGAGAAATACCAGCCGCCATAGCTATCGTTGAGCGAGAACGGTTCGATCAGATCCACGAGCGGATCCCACTGCCGCCCGAGGGTGACGGTCCCGGCCGTCTGACTGGCGAGGCCCACATAGGCGTTACGCGAGAAGGCGAGTCCGCTGCCGAGGCTGCCGTTGGCCGAATTGAAACCGCTTTCCAGATCGAAGACGGCGGCCAGACCGCCGCCGAGATCTTCCCTGCCTCTGACCCCCCAGCGGCTACCGGCGCTCACACCGCTGGCCATTTGATAGAGATGGCTGCCGTTGACGTTGCTGGCAAAGTCAATGCCGGTATCAAGAATGCCGTAAAGCGTGACGCTGCTCTGCGCGTGCGCGGAGGATGCGACGCCGACGCAAAACAGCGCCCCGACCAGACGCACCATCTTCATCTTCCGATTCATGGATCACCTTTCATTTAATTTAGGGTACCTGACAAAGTAGATCGTATTGCAGTGAATACGACCACCCGGCAAATATATCCAGACCAGAATGCACCGCACTTGCAAGACAGACTTTCAATTAATGCGTTGGATTTTCATGAACAGATCATTGACCGGCGTCGCATCGGCGGATCGGAGTGACGGAGGATGGAGAAAAAAGAGAACGTCGCCCCCAAAAGAACGGCCTTTACAAAAGCCGAATGGGCGAGGCGACCGATTGCCGAGGCACGCTAGCGCGACTGAACGCGGGGAGAACAGACTGAAACCTGATAGCCAAAGCGGCTAACCGTCTCAATCCTGACCTCGGACAAATCAACCGAAAGCTTTCTCCTCAGCCGGGAAACGACCAGATTGACACTGGCAGGATCGACATCCTCCTTTTCGGGCCAGGCATAGCGAATAAGCTGGTCCCTTGCCACAGGCGCATTGACCTGCCTGATCAAACATTCGAGCAGAAGAAACTCCCTGCGGGTAACGGCCACTCGCCGCCCCTCGAAAACAAGCTCCCGTGTAGCCGCATCAAGAGACGGCCCGGCAACGGCATTCGGAACCGAAGCGAAAGAAGAAGAACCGCCCATGGCGCCCCGTCCCACCCCCATGCGCTGCAAAGCCTGCATCCGTTCATGCAGTTCAATGAACGAATAAGGCTGACAGAGACACGCGTCCGCGCCGGCGCGCAAGACTCTGGTTCGATCCTGCGCGGTCGCCGCCCCCAGCAGGACGAGAATCGCCGCGCCACTTCCCGCCGCGGCAATTTCCGCAATGAACTCCAGCAGGGCAGAATAGAAACGGCATTCCAGCACCATCAACACGATCACATCGAACGGTTCCTGAGTCGCGAGAAAGACCCCGTCCCGCAGCTCATCGGCGCGCTGCAAACTATGTGCGCTCTCCTGAAGCGCCTTGAAAAGCCACGCCGCTTCCGGATGCGCAGGACCGACGAAGAGGACCCGCATTCACTCCCCTTCAGAAACGAAGAAATCAACAGGACTCATGCGAGCGTCCTCGACCAGCATTCAATGGATATCCGCGTGCCCGGTTGCGCATTGCCGATCTTCATGGTGAAGTCGTGCACGCGTATCACTGCGGAGACGATGCTCAGCCCCAGTCCGGAGCCAGCCAGATGCCGCGTGCTCTCCCCGCGATAAAAGCGCTGCAGAACAGCATCGCGCTCACCGGCGGCAATGCCCGGACCGTTATCGACGATATCCACCTGCGGCCCGGCAGCCGTCTGGCGCAGTTCCATACGCACCACACCGCCCTCGGACGTGAACTTGATCGCGTTATCCACCAGATTGCTCAATGCTTCAAAGAGTAACGCGCGGTCGCCGTGGATCGGTCCCACCGGCTGGACATGCACGGAAAGCTGGATCGAGCGGCTCTCGGCAAGCGGTTCGTAGAGTTCGCCGACCTCTTCGATCAGCGTCTCGAGTTGCATCTCGCCAAACCCGCCGCGCCGCTGCAATGTGCCGATCTCGGAGATGCGCAGCATGGCGCGAAACCGGTCGAGCAGCGCATCCGTCTCGGCGCGCGCGCGCTCCACCAGTTTCGCTAGCGCGGCGTCGTCGAGCGTTTCGGTGCACTCCGCCGCGTGCGCCAGCAGCGTGCGCACATGCGCGAGCGGCGTGCGCAGATCATGCGCGATGCCGTCGCACGCGCCCTTCACCTCGTTCATCAGACGCTCGACTTCGGCCAGCATATGATTCACCAGATGCGCGAGCATATCCACTTCGTCGCGTCCGCCAATCGGCAGACGTTGCGCAAGATCGCCCTGCGCGATGCGCAGCGTGACGCGCCGGATCGCTTTCAGCCGGCGCATCTGCCGCACGCTCATTGCAAGGCCGCCTGCCACGCCGGCGAGCAGACAGAATACGCCGCCGCCCACCAGCGCGTTGATAATGGTCTCGCGGATTCGCAGAATGTGCGTGAGGTCGCGCGCGATCACGAGCGTCGAGCCATCCTTGCGCCGCTCCGCCATGGCGCGCACTACCGGCGCATCATCGTTGCGCCCCAATGCAAGCGTCAGATCGAGCGTCTTGCCGGTGCGGTTAATCGGCAGCGCGGCCGGGTACGCGAGCACGTCGCCGGCGAGCAGACGGCCGTCAGCCGCAAACAGGCCGTAGTAGTTGGTATGCATGCGCTCGTGTTCGATGCGCCGGTGAATCGCATCCGCAAGGTCGGAATCGGGCAGCGAATCGAAGTAGATCAACTGCCAGTCCATCACCACATCGGTCTCGCGCTCCATGTCGCCGGTCACGGCCCAACCGATAAAACCGAGCAACAGCATCACGGAAAACGAAAAGATGACCGCGTAGACCGACAACAGGCGAAAGGTGGTGGAATGCCAGCGCCGCCCGAGCGCGGACTCGGCCGGGAAGGTCGTGTCCATTAGAATGTGCTCATGCGAGGATATAACCCGAGCCCCGCACGGTCTGGATCATCGGCGTCACGCCCGGCGGGTCGATTTTCTTGCGCAGGCGCCCCATGTGCACATCGATCAGATTGGTGCCCGGATCGAAGTGATAGCCCCACACCGCCTCGAACAGCATGGTGCGCGTAATGGTTTGGCCCGCATGGCGCATCATGAATTCGAGTACGCGGTACTCGGTGGGCAACAGAACGATTTCTTCGCCATCGCGCTGAACCTTGCGTGAAATCAGGTCGAGTTCGAGCGGGCCGACTCTCAAATGGGTTTCGAGTTGCGCGGTGGAAGTCTGACTGCGGCGCAGCAGCACTTCGAGGCGCGCAGTCATCTCCTCGGGGTCGAACGGTTTGGTCAGATAATCGTCGCCGCCGGCGCGCAGGCCGCGCACCCGCTCGTCCACGTCGCCGAGCGCGCTCAACATCAGCACCGGCGTCTGAATGCCGATGCCGCGCATGGTGGTCAGAATCGTCAGACCATCCACGCCGGGCAGCATGCGGTCGAGCGTGATCACGTCATAGTCTTCGCTGATCGCGCGGGCCATGCCGTCACGACCGTTGGCCACCCAGTCCACGGTGAAGCCACGACTCTTCAGTTCACCGACTATTTCATTCGCGGTAATTTCATCATCTTCGATTGTCAGTACTCGCGACATGATCATTGCATGCGCCGCGGCGAGCTCTAACGATGCAAGCGGCGGGCGCGACCGGTTATCAGTAGAAAGACATGATGCCATATTCGGCTTGCGTGTTCAGAGCATGGGAGTACGGTTAGACGGATGTCGCCGTTTCGCCCGAATGCCTGCGGGCAGGCTACGCGAGGGGGATTAGCGCAAGCATATCCGCTTCATGAAGAAAAATTTAAGTTCGCCGCGAGGCCGGCAAAGTTCGTGCAAGTTCAGGAAAGCACGCAACAGTAAAACAAATTTCATTTTCCCGACGCCGCTCCGGCAGGCGGCTTCCACTAGGCTGATATGACTCCGCCGCCCTTCTCGCGGAACGACTCAAACCTTCTCGTGGATAAACTGAACATGAAGCTCGCAAAGAAAACCCTGCTCAGCGCACTTCTTCTGCTTGGCAGCGTATCGGCCATGGCCGCGCCGCATCTGACGCCGCAGCAATGTAACGACTATCCGTTCAAGCCGTTGAAAGGCGAAGTGACCCACAAGCAATTGATGCGCGAGCTTGGTGAGCTCGAAGCGGTCGGCTACCAACCCAGCAACGATGACGACGACTATCCGGGCGACCTGGAACAGGCGGAACACAAGCTGCGGGCCGAGTATCGCGCGGACTGCATGCCTGCCACACCGCACGTGTCGGCAAGCAATGCACAGGCGCCGGCCGGCGCCGCTCCCGTTCAAGCCGCGAATCAGCCGGCCGGTTAAGCGGCGCGAGCCGCGCGCATGGCGCGGGTGGAGCGCCATCAGGCAGTCGGCGATTCGTCGAGCGGCGCGCGCTCGACCGTGGCACGGCGCGCCCGCCGCTCCTCGCGCTTGCGATGCAGTTGCGCAAGCCGGCGCCGCCCATGCGTGAGCGACGCGACCGCATGGAACGCCACCGGCGCGAACACCAGCCCGAACAGCGTGGCCGCCAGCACCCCGCCGAACACGCCCGTGCCGATCGAGCGGCGGCTTTCGGCGCCTGCCCCGCTCGACACCACCAGCGGCACGACCCCGAGCAGAAACGCCGCCGAAGTCATCACGATCGGCCTGAAGCGCGCGCCCGCGGCTTCGGTCACCGCTCGCGTCAACGGCAGGCCGCGCCGATACAGATCGCGGGCGAACTGTACGATCAGAATCGCGTTCTTCGCCGCGAGGCCGATCACCGTGATCATGCCGACCTTGAAGTACACGTCGTTGGGCAGGCCGCGCAACAGCACCGCGGCGACCGCGCCGATCACGCCGAGCGGCACGACCATCAGCACGGCCAACGGAATCGTCCAGCTTTCGTAGAGCGCGGCGAGCGCCATGAACACCGCTAACAACGACAGGCCGACCAGCAGCGGCGTGAGTTTCGCGGCCACCGTTTCCTCGCGCGCCGCATCGACCCAGTCATACTGGACGCCGACCGGCAACCCGGCGGCGAGCCGCTCCATCTCCGCCATCGCCGCGCCGGAACTGTAGCCGGGCGCTGCGTGACCGCTCACATCGAGCGACGGATAGCCGTTGTAGCGTGTCAGCATCACCGGACCGATCGTCCACTGGCGCGCCGCGATGGCCGAGAGCGGCACCATGCCGCCCGTCGAGTTGGGCACCGCCAGCGCCAGCAGGTCGTCGTCGGTCATGCGCGTGGCGGCGTCGGCGGCGATCATCACGCGGCGCATGCGGCCGCCCGCCGGGAAATCGTCGATATAGGTCGAGCCGAACGTGCTGCCCAGCACGTCGGCGATGCGATCGAACGACACGCCGAGCGCATACGCTTTCGCGCGGTCGATGATGAGCTCGACGCGCGGCGCGTCAGGCAGATCTTGCGAATGCACCGAGGCCAGCACCGGACTCGCCCTGGCTCGCGCAAACAGTTGCTCGCGCGCGGCCTTCAGCGCATCGAGCCCGACCCCGCCGCGGTCCTCCAGCCGAAACACAAAACCGTCCGAATGCCCGATGCCCGGCACCGAAGGCGGTAACTGCGCCTCGACGTTTCCGTCCAGAATCTTGTCGAAGCTGGCGTTGAGCCGCTCGCGCAAGGCGAGTGCGTCGACATCGCGCTTGCCCCAATCCTTGAGTTCGACGAACCCCATCGCCACGTTCTGACCGCTACCGGAAAAGCTCCAGCCGATCACGCTCGTCACATTGGCAATGGCGGGTTCGGCATGCAGAATCTCTTCCATCCGCTCCACCACCGCGAGCGTGCGTGCCTGCGTCGCACCCGCGGGCAATTGCACCATCACCTGCAACTGGCCTTCGTCCTCGCTCGGCAGAAAACCGCCGGGCATCTGCCAGTACAGCAAGCCGCACACGCCGACCAGCACCGCGTAGACGGCCAGCATCGGCCCGATGCGGCGCAGCATGCATGCTGTCAGCCCGCGATAGCCTTGCGCGGCGCGATCGAAACCGGCGGTGAAACGGCTCGCCGCGCGCGCCGCGAATCCCGCCAGGCCGCGGCGCGCTTCGCGCTGACGCACCGAATGCTTGTGGGCCTTCAGCAGATTCGCGCACAGCGCGGGCGTCAACGACAAGGCCATGAACGACGACACCAGCATCGACGCGATCATCGCCACCGCGAATTGCCGGTAAATGCCGCCGACGCCGCCGGGAAAGAACGCCATGGGCACGAACACCGCCGTCAACACCGCGGTCACGCCGACAATCGCGCCGCCGATCTGCGACATGGCCTTGCGTGTGGCTTCGCGTGGCGGCAAGCCCTCTTCCTCCATCACCCGATGCACGCTCTCCACCACCACGATCGCGTCGTCGACGAGAATGCCGATCGCGAGCACGAGGCCGAACAGCGTGAACACGTTGATCGACAGACCGCACGCGTACATGGCGAGAAACGCGCCCATCAGCGTGACCGGAATCACCACGGTCGGCACCAGCGTGTAGCGCAGATCGCGCAGGAACAGCCACATCACGAAGAACACCAGCACCACCGCTTCCGCGAGCGTGACGAGCACCTCGTGAATCGCGATCTGCACGAAATGCGCGTTATCGAACGGGATTTCGATGGAGACGCCCGACGGCAATCCTTTCGACAACTCGGCAAGCCGCGCGCGAATCGCGTTCGACGTTTCGAGCGCATTGCCGCGCGGACCGAGCTGAATCCCGACCGTCGCCGCGGCCTTGCCGTTCAGACGCGAATAGAACGAGTAATTGTCGCGCCCGACTTCGACCCGCGCGACGTCGCGCAGGCGCACGGCCGAGCCGTCCGGCCGCGCCTTCAGCACGATCTGGCCGAATTCGGCCGGCGAGATCAACTGCCCCTTCACGTTCACGGAGGCCGTCAGCTGCTGGCCCGGCACGAATGGCGCGTCGCCGAGCGTGCCGGCCGTGACGGTCGCGTTCTGCGCGGCAATGGCGGCGTTCACTTCGGCGGCGCCGAGACCGTATTCGCGCAGCTTCATCGGATCGAGCCAGATGCGCAACGCTTCGTCGGCATCCCACAGTTGCGCCGAGCCCACCCCAGGGGCGCGCTTTAACTCGCGGAGCACGTAGCGGCTCAGGTAATCGCTCAATTGCACGGAGTCGCGCGTGCCGTCGGTCGAGGTGAGCGCCACCAGCATCAGGAACGTATTGGCCGCCTTGAACACGGTGATGCCCTGCTGCACGACCTGCTGCGGCAAGCGCGGCTCGACCTGTTTGAGCCGGTTCTGAATGTCGACCAGCGCGAGATCGGGATTGGTGCCGGGCGCGAAGGTCGCGTCGATTTCGAGCTCGCCCAGGTTGTCACTGGTGGTTTCGTAGTACAGCATATTGTCGGCGCCATCGAGACTCTCCTCGATGATGCTGCCGACGTTGGCATCCACGACTTCAGTCGAAGCGCCCGGATAGATGGCGGAGATCACGATACGCGGTGGCGCGAGACGCGGGTACTGCGCCACCGGCAATTGCGGAATGGCCAGCGCGCCCGCCACGACGATGGCGAGCGCCACGATCCATGCAAACACCGGACGGTCGATGAAGAAGAATGGCACGCGACGATCCGGTCAAAGGGTCTGGAGGCTCGGCGCGTCGACCAGCCGAGCCATATGCAGCGCGTCCGCCAGTACGCCGTCGCGCATGGCGAAACCGCGCGAGCGGCCTTCTTCGACAAAGCCGAATTTGCGGTACAGGGCGATTGCCGGCGCGTTGTCGGCAAATACCGTGAGGTCGATGCGGCGCAAACCGAGCGCGCCGTCCGCGCAGTCGATCAAGCCTCGCAGCAGCGCCGAACCGACACCGCGCCCATGATAGGCGTCGTGCACGACCAGACCCATATGCGCGCAGTGCGCGCGGCTCGGCCGCTGAACCTCCAGCGCGGCATGGCCGACCATGCGCCCGCCGACCATCGCGCACACGTTCACGCCGTTCTTGAGGCGCTGCTCGTACCAGGCCGTGAGTTGTTCGGGGCTGCGATAGCCGATCGACAAGGTGCCGCGTCGCACACCGGGCAGGCTCATGATCTCCGCGAACGCGTCCATGTCGGACGATTCGAGGGCTCGCAGCGTAATGCGATCATCGCTCGCTACGCCGCCTGCCAACGTTTGTTGTTCCATGGTCTTATTCCGCTGCGGTTCGAGCTGGGAGGGGCGGCGACATCCACGGCGCCGCGTCACGCAACCGTGCCATGAAATAGCAGTCGATGAGCACGCCGCGACGCAATACCGCACCGCGCTGATGCGCTTCGATCTCGAAGCCGAACTTGCGATACAACGCGAGCGCCGGTTCGTTATCGCTGAAGACGTGCAGTTCGAGGCGGCGCAGACCGAGCCAGTTATCGGCGAGGTCGATCAGTTCGGCCATCAGCGCCCGACCAATGCCGCGCCGTTGCCACGCGTCGTGCACGCCGATGCCGAGCGAGCCCGCATGTGCGCGGCGCCCCTTGAAACGCGTGAGTTCCGCCTCACCGACCAGCGTGTCGCCGACCGTCGCGGTGATCACGATCTCGGCGGGCTCGAGCTTTTCGAGGTAATCACGCGTGCTGGCCACTGGCCGATACGGCATATGCGGATTGCCGTTCATCACGCCCGGCAACTGCAGCATGGCGTGAAACTGTTCCGTGTCGGCCACGCGTAACGCGCGCAGCGTCAGTCCCTCGGGCAAGCTCCCGGATTTTGCTTGTGTTTTTTCCTGTCGATCCATAGGCGGCTCATAACGTCAATTCGAATGACTTCACCAGGATGCCTGGCAATTGCATGCCGCCCGTGGCGCGCTCGCCCCAGGTCGAGTCGCTCAACAGCAGTTCGGCGTGCGCGCCGAGTTGTTCGAGTTCGCTGCCGAGCAAACGGTACAAACTGTCGTCGAAACGCATGGCATCCAGCGGCGCGACGATCTCGCCGTTCTCGACCCAGAAGGTCGCGAAGCGCGTCATGCCGGTGAGGCGGCAATTCATGCGGTCGGAGAAGTTCACGTACCAGAGGTTGCCAATATAGAGCCCGGTACCGAGTTTCGCCAGCACGTCTTCTTCAGGCAGATCGCCCGCTTGCATCGAGAGTGCGGCCGGCGACTCGCTGGCGAGCGCACCATTGGGCGTCAAGCCGTATTCGCGTGCGCTGCGCGCATTGGTCAGACGTTCGGCACTGCGGCCGGCCTGAATCAACGGGACGCTATCACGCAAATAGCCGTCGTCGTTAAAGCCGGGTGTGATGCCGAGATTCAGATCTTCGCTGATCGTTACGCGCGGGTCGACTACGACTTCTCCCACATGCAATTTGTACAACTCGCTGCGCGAGCTCGCCTGGGCACGCGCGGAAAAGCCGCTCCATGCGGCGACGCCGAGCAGTTCGGATAACGCGGCGGGCGCCAGATAAGAACGGTAACGTCCCGGCGCCAATGCGCGCGGCGCGCGCGCCAGCACGGCAAGCCGGGTCGCGGCCTGCTCGACTTTGTGCGCGAACACGGCGTCGCTCCAGTCGTCGCCGGCGTAGGTCGTTTTGATCGCGCGGCCGCTCGGGTCGTACAGCGACCAGCTGAAATTGAAGTTGTCCACTTCATACCAGCCGCGGCTGCCGCTGGTGGACGCGAACCCGCGCACGATCGTGCCGCCTGCGTAAAAGCCCACGAAATCGAGCCCTTGCGCACATGCCGCGACGCTGCGCACAAGGCCGTCTGGGTCCGGCAGCTTGCCGGAACGCTGCGTGGTGCGTTCCCATTTCGACGTGTCGAACAGCAGATGCGGATCGTCCGCCGCATCGCGCAAGCCCTCCCGCAAGGTGGCGAGCGCGGCGCTCACTTCGTCCAGATCCTGTTGCAGGTCGCCACACACGGTCAGCGTGGAATACGCCTGACGTGCGCCGTCGATCAGACGCAGGGTCAGCTTGCCTTGCGATACGCTGCCGGTCTGCCGCACCTTGCCCGAATTGAAGCGAACGAAGTCGGACTGCTCGCCGGCAAACGAACTGAGCGTGGTCTCGCCGCCTTGCTGCAAGCGCTCGATCGCATCGGCGAGCGCGGTGAAATGCCGTTGCCAATCCACCGACGTAGCAGCGCGCGAAGACATGAACTGGCTCATCATGCGCCTCCAAACACGTCGATATTGCTGAACACGCACGCCGGCGAAGCATGGCCGACGCGAATGATCTGCGCCGGTTCGCCCTTGCCGCACATGGACGTGCCATACACTTCACGCGTGGCCGCATTGCCCACTGCGCTCAGGCTGCGCCAGAAATTCGCAGAAATGCCGCGATAATTCGGCTGCTTGACGACCTGGGTAAGCTTGCCGTTTTCGATCAGTTGGCCGAACTCGCAGCCGAACTGGAATTTGTTGCGATGATCGTCGATCGACCATGACGTATTGGTGCGCATCAGAATGCCATGTTCGATGTTGCCGATCATCTCTTCCAGCGAACTCTCGCCGGGCTCGATATTCAGGTTCGCCATGCGGTCGATGGGCGGCCGGTTCCAGTTGGATGCGCGTGAATTCGCCACGCCCGGCATGCGTGCGCGTTGTTGCGACAGCGCGCCGCCAAGCGGACGCTCCAGCACGCCGTTGCGAATCAGGTACTGCTTGTGCGCTTCGGTGCCGTCGTCGTCGAATGCATAGGATGCCGCTTCCTCGCGCAACTCCGGGTCGAAGGTGACGTTGAGCAACTCGGAACCGTAGCGGTACGAACCGAACATATCCTGTTTGACGAAGCTCCAGCCCGCGAAATTGCGCTCGTCGCCGAGGATGCGGTCCAGTTCCAGCGGATGGCCGATCGATTCGTGAATCTGCAGCATCATCTGGTCGGGCATCAGCAACAGGTCGCGCCGGCCTGCGGGGCAATTCGGCGCGGCCAGCAACTGCAGCGCCTCATTCGCGACGCGCGCGCCCGACCCTTCGAAGCCGAAGCGCGACAGCACCTCCATGCCGCCCTGCCCGAGCGTGCCATAGTTGCCGCCGAGCGTGCGCACCTGGGTATCGCCGTTCGCGTGCGCGGCGACGCTCAATTGCGGCATCACGAAGCGGAACTGTTGATCGATCCGCACGCCGTCGCCCGTCATGTAGAGCTGATCCGTATGCGTGATCTGCACCGCGGCCACACGCTCCACGATTCGTGCGTCGAGATTCGCGGCGGCGCACTCGGCGCCCAGACGGTCGAGCCATTCGGCGCGGCCCGGCAGCGCGTGTTGCGCATTCGGCGACACGTAGTCGCCGCTCGCCGTGGGCCGCGCCACTTCGCGATGGTCGATCAACGACAAAGCCGCGCTCGCTTCGGCGCGTACGGTTGCCATATCGAGCGCCGCCTGCAGCCCCGCCGCGGACAGATTCGCGGTCGCGGCATAGCCCGCGCCGGCGCCTACCCAGGCGATCAGCATCGCGCCGCGATCCCGCACCGTGCGCAGCGGTTGCGCGATATCGTTGCGAATCTCGTGATCGTCGATCTGTTCATCGACAATGCGCAACGACCAGAATGCCGCGCGGCTCTTCAGCGTGCGGGCGGCCTGCGCCCAACGTTCGTCAATCATTGACTTTTCCCGGGTGAGTCGGGGCGGCGCCAGGCTCGGGCACGTTGAGCGAAGACGCCAGCAGCGACTGGGTATAAGGATGCGACGGCGCGTGCAACACGTCGAGCGTGTCGCCGGCTTCGACTATGCGTCCCGACTTCATCACGATCACGCGATGCGCCATGGCTCGCATCACGGCCAGATCGTGCGTAATGAACAAATAGCTTAGCTTGTACTTTTTCTGCAGATTTGTCAGCAGATTCAGTACCTGCTTCTGGATCGAGACATCGAGCGCGCTGGTCGGTTCGTCGAGCACCAGCAATTCCGGCTCGACCGCCAACGCGCGCGCAATCGCAATGCGTTGCCGCTGGCCGCCGGAGAATTCATGCGGATAGCGCAGCATCGCATCGGCGGGCATGCCGACCTCTTCGAGCAGGCTGCCGACGCGCGCGCGCCGCGCCTTCGCGTCCACTCCCGGTCGATGCAAAGCGAGGCCTTCGCCGATGATCTGCTCCACCGTCATGCGTGGCGACAGCGATCCGAACGGATCCTGAAACACGACCTGCATGCGCGAATATAGCGCACGGCGCGAATTGGCCGTTCTGAGCGTGGAAAGCGGCAAGCCGTCGATATGGATATGACCGGCGGCCGGCTGCTGCAGCCCGAGCACGGTTGCCGCCAGCGTCGATTTACCCGACCCCGATTCGCCGACGATGCCGAGCGTTTCGCCGCGCCGCACGCTCAGATCGACGTCGTGCACCGCGCGGAACGTGGAGCGCCCGAACAGCGAGCGCCAGCCTTTGGCCGAGGTGCGATAGTCGACGGCCAGCCCCTGCACTTCCAGCAACCGGCGCGCGCCCTGCTCGACCGGCGCCACCGCGCGTTGCGGCTCGCTGTCCAGCAGGCGCCGCGTGTACGGATGTTGCGGACTCGCGAACAGCACCTCCGTCGTATTCGTCTCGACCAGCACGCCCTTTTCCATCACCGCGACGCGCTGCGCAAAACGCTTGACCAGATTCAGATCGTGCGTGATCAGCAGCACGGCCATGCCGCGTTCAGCCGCTTCCTGCTCCTGCAATGAAATCAACAGATCGACGATCTGCTGGCGAACCGTGACGTCGAGCGCCGTGGTGGGCTCGTCGGCGAGCAGCAGACGCGGACGGCACGCGAGCGCCATCGCGATCATCGCGCGCTGCCGCTGGCCGCCGGACAACTGGTGCGGAAAGCTGTCGATCCGCCGTTCCGGTTCGGGAATGCCGGTACGCCGTAGCAACTCGATGCCACGCTCGCGCGCCGCATTGGGCCGCAGACCTTCGTGCAGACGCAAGCTCTCGGCAATCTGCTTGCCGATCGTGAAGAGCGGATTGAGCGCGGTCATCGGTTCCTGAAACACCATCGCGACATCCGCGCCGCGCAAGCCGCGCATCTGCTGCTCGGTTTTCTGCAGCAGGTCTTCGCCGTCGAGCAGCATGCGGCCGCTCAATTCGGCATGCTCGACGAGCCGCAAGATGGATAACGCGGTCACGCTCTTGCCCGACCCCGATTCGCCGACGAGTGCCACGCGCTCGCCGCGTGCAATGGACAGGCTGAGTTCGTGCACCGCGATCTTGTCGCCGAAACGCACGGAGAAGCGGTCGATTTCCAGCAATGGCCGGCCGATAGTCGCCTGCATGGTCGTCATCGCGGGCCTCCGCCGAACGCCGAACCACGCGAGCGCGTATCGAGCGCATTACGCAACGCGTCGCCCATGAAGGTGAGCAACAACAGCGTGATCACCAGCGCGGCAAACGCCGACATGGAAATCCACCACGCGTCGAGATTATTCTTGCCCTCCTGCAGCAATTCACCGAGGCTCGGTGTCGGCGGCGGCACGCCGAGGCCGAGAAAGTCGAGACTGGTGAGCGAGAGAATGGCTGCGCTCATGCGGAACGGCAGAAAGGTAATCACCGGGGTCAGGCTGTTCGGCAATACATGGCGCCACATGATCTGCCAGTTGCTCAGGCCCATGGTGCGCGCCGCCTTCACGTAGTCGAGCGAACGATTGCGCAGGAATTCGGCGCGCACGTAGTCCGACAGGACGAGCCAGCCGAACATCGACAGCAGAATGAATAGCAGCCACAACGTGGGCTCGAAGATCGACGCGAAGATGATCAGCAGGTACAGGTCGGGCATCGAACTCCAGATTTCGATCAGGCGCTGGCCGATCAGATCGGTACGCCCGCCATAAAAGCCCTGTATCGCGCCAGTCAGCACACCGACGACGACGCCGGACACCGTGAGCGCCAACGCCATCAACACCGACAGACGGAAACCGTACAGCAGTCGCGCCAGCACGTCGCGGCCGAACTGATCCGTGCCGAGCCAGTTGTTCGCGGTGGGCGGCGCCGGATAAGGATGCGCGGCGAAATAGTCGATCGTGTCGTAGTGGAAATGATTCGGCGGATAGATCGCAAAGTTGCCGTTCGATTCGAGCCGCGAACGGATATACGGGTCGAGATAGTTGGCACGCGCCGGAAAGTCGCCGCCGAACAGCGTTTCCGGGTAGTCCTTCACGATCGGAAAGTAGTAATGCCCGTCGTAACGAACGATCAACGGACGGTCGTTGGACAACACTTCGCCGAGCAGACTGATGGCGAACAGCGACACGAAGATCACGAGGCTCCAGTAGCCCAGACGCTGCTGCCTGAAGCGCAGCCACGTGCGCCGCCATGGAGACGGCGACGCCGCGTGCGCCGCGCCAGCCGCGTCAGCGGTCCAGGCGGTTGAATTGGATGCGGGGGTCGACGAGGACATAGCAGACGTCAGCAATGAGTTTGGTTACGAGGGCAATCAGCGTGAACAGAAAGAGCGAGCCGAGCACGACCGGATAATCACGGCGAACCACCGAGTCGTACGACAGTTGACCCATGCCGTCGAGCGAGAACAGCGTTTCGATCAGCAGATTGCCGTTCAGAAACGCGCCGACGAACGCCGCCGGCAAGCCAGTGAGCAACGGAATCGCGGCGTTGCGCAGCACGTGTTTCCACAGCACGTCGCGCTCCGGTGCGCCTTTGGCGCGCGCCGTCAATACGTACTGACGGCCGATTTCCTCCAGAAACGTGTTCTTGGTCAGAATCGTGACGATCGCGAAGTTGCCCACCACCGAGGCGGTGACCGGCAGCACGATATGCCAGAGATAGTCGAGCACCTTGCCGAAGGCGCTGAGTTCGTTGAAGTTATCCGAGGTGAGGCCGCGCATCGGGAACACCTGCCAGAACGTGCCGCCGCCGAATAACATCAGCAGCAGCACGCCGAGCACGAAACCAGGAATCGCATAGCCGGCGAGCACCAGCACGCTCGTCACGGTATCGAAGCGCGAGCCGTTGCGCACCGCTTTCGCGATCCCCAACGGCACCGATATCAGATACGTGAGGAGCACCGTCCATAGGCCCAGCGTGATCGATACGGGCAACTTCGATTTGATGACGTCCCACACGCTGTCGTGCTGGTAGTAGGACTGACCGAGGTCGAAGGTCGCATAGCGCTTGAGCATCAACAGATAGCGCTCGAGCGGCGGTTTGTCGAAGCCGAACTGCTTCTTGATCTGCTCGATCTGCTGCGGATCCACGCCCTGGCTGCCGTGATAGCCCCCGCCGCCAGCCCCCGCCTCTCCGCCACGGCCAGTGCCGTGGCGGAGTTGCGTCATCACCTGTTCGACCGGCCCACCCGGCACGAACTGCGTGACGACAAAGGTCAGCGTGACCACGCCGAGCAGGGTCGGCACCATCAAAAGCAATCGTCTGAGAATGTAGGCAAGCATGCTGTTCCTCAGTGGGCCGCAGCCGTGGTTGAACCGGCGGATTGCGCCGCCTGGCCATGTTGAGCGGCTGGCGCACCCGGTGTTTTCGCGTACCAGTAGTCGATCACCCAGTCTTCGTATTGATACGACGCGGGAACGGTCTTCGGAAAACCGATCGTGGTCTTGTAGCCGATGCGCGCGCCCGGTGAGTAGTACTCCGGCACGAGGTAAAACGAATAGATCAGCACGCGATCCAGCGCGCGGGTCGCCGCTTCCAGGTCGTCGAGATTGGTTGCGGAGAGCGCGGAGTGAATCAGCGAGTCCACCGCTTTCGAACGAATGCCCGGATAGTTCTCGGAACCGACCTCCGACGCGGCCGCGCTGCCGAAACGGCGCGTCAGTTCGGCGCCCGGAATCGTGACCGGCGGATAGATGAAGGTGGTCATGTCGTATTCGAAATTATCCAGCCGCTTCTGGTACAACGCGCTGTCGATCTCGCGCATATGCGCCTGAATACCGAGCATGCCGAGCGCCTGCATATACGGCAGGATCAGGCGGTCCATGCCGGGCTGGTCGTCCATGATTTCGATTGTCATGGGCGTGCCGTTGGCGTCGCGCAAAGCGCCGTCGCGATAGTGCCAGCCGGCCTGCGCCAGCAGATCGCGCGCGACACGCAAATTACCGCGCAGCGAGTTCGGTGCGATCGTGTCGGGTTGCTTGAGCATCGGTCCGAATACTTCCGGCGGCACGCTGCCGCGCAGCGGTTCGAGCAGTGCCAGTTCCTTCGGCCCGGGCATACCGGTCGCGCCGAACGGACTTGCCTCGAAATAACTGCTGGTGCGCCGGTATTGACCGTAGAACATCATCCGGTTCATCCAGTCGTAGTCGAATGCCATCGTCAGCGCGTGGCGCACCCGCGGGTCCTGGAACATCGGCTTGCGCACGTTCATCAGCATGCCCTGCATCTGCGCGGGGCCATCGGCAAATTCGCCTTTCTTCAGCAGCCCATTGTCGAAGTTCTTGCCGACGTATTTGCGTGCCCACTGGGTCGCGCTGTATTCGACGATAACGTCCGCGTCGCCCGCCTTGAAGGCTTCGAGCTGCGTGTAGTGGTCGCGGTACAGCTTGAAGGTAATGCTCGCAAAGCGATACATGCCGCGCCGCGACGGCAGATTCGCGGCCCAGTAGTCCGGGTTGCGGCGATAGGTGATCTGCTTGTCGTTCTTGCGCGACTCGATCAGATACGGACCGCTCGCGACCGGCGGCTCGTTCGCGATCTGGTCGAACGGTAACCGTGTGCCGTCCGCGCGCACGCCCCACTTCGGCGAGAAGATCGGCAAATCGCCGGCGATCAGCGCTGCGTCGCGCTCGGCGTGCCTGAATTCGAAGCGCACGGTTGCCGGGTCGACAACCACGGCGCGCTTGATCACCGAGAACTGCGCATTGAACAAGGGCGACGCTTTGGAACTGGTCAGGGTGTCGAACGAGTATTTGACATCGGCTGCGGTAATCGGGTCGCCGTTCGAAAAACGTGCGGCGGGATTGATATGAAACGTGGCCGAGCCGAGGTCCGGCGCGACTTCGACATCGTCGGCGATCAGCGGATACTCGGAGGCGAGTTCGTCCCAGCTACGCTGCATCAGCGTATCGAACATCAGATGCAGAATGTCCGGCGCGGGCGCGCCGCGCACGAGAAACGGATTCAGCGAATCGTAGCTCTGCAGTTCGTCGAAGTTCTGGAAGCTGAGCTTGCCGTCGTTGGGCGCCGCGGGGTCCGCATAGTCGAAGTGCGTGAAGCCGGCGGGATATTTGGGTTCGTCGTATTGCGCAATCGAGGGGCGGGCCTGCGCGCAAACCGCGCTCAATGCCAGGCATGCACCGGCGCACAGCGCGATTCGCGCGGTGGCGCGAAGCCGAGGCACGGGCGCGGACGCCACCGTGCGCACCGTGCGCGGCCAGCGAAACTTCACAAGTCTCATCTTCGGAATGCATAAGGACGCGCGCCGGCCGCAAGCCGGCGCGCGGTAAATCGATCCGGCGCGAGTGACGGCCTGACGCCGTCGCTCCCGTAGCTTTCCCCGCTGGCGCTGCGCGGCTGCTTACCGCCCGCGATCGCCCGTCGTGGCCTTGAACGAGCATTGTGCACGGAGAATCCCGCAGGCAGCCTTCAATAAACTTGCGCCGCTCCGGTCTTCAGTACCGGAGCGGCCGACCCACCTGACTGCCTGCGGGTGAATCACCAACCTCAAAGACTTCAGAAGCGGTACGTTGCACCGACCTGGAAGAAGCGGCCGATGTTCGTGTAGAGCGACTGATCGTAGCCCGTGATATCCGGCGTGGCCTGCCACTCGACGTCGAACGGCGGCTTGCGGTCGAAAATGTTGTTGATGCCGCCGTAGATCGTCCAGTTCTTGAAGCCGCGATAGGTGGCCATCAGGTTGAACTGGCTGTACGACGCCACCGACAACGTGCCGCCGTCGCCGAACTCGGCTGCCACCGCGTTAGTGTACGGACCGGTGTACTGCCAGGTCAGCGTCGTGGTCAGCTTGCGGTAATCCCAGGAGAGGCTGGTGTTACCCTTCCAGCGCGGATTCGACGCACCGAACGGCTGCAGCAGCGCGAGGTTGTTGCCGGCGAAGTCCTGCGTCGGCGCACCCGGGCTATTCAGCTTGAAGTGCCACACGTACGCCCAGTCGCCTGCCAGCGTGAACGTGCCGTACTTCGTGCCGACCGACTTGCGGAAGTTCATGTCGAAGCCGTCGGTGTCGAGCGAACCGAGGTTGACGAACTGTTCCTTGATGTAGGCCACCGTGCCGTCCGGATTGCGGATCACGTTCGACGGGTTGTTCGCGTCCATCACCGCGTTCGGATCGTTCGTGCCGATCACACCGTCGATGTGAATCTTGTAGAACGCCGCACCGATATCCGTCGACGAATCCGGCGAGAGCTCGAAGCCGATGTTGTAGTTCTTCGTGTGCTCAGGCTGCAGCGCCGGGTTGCCGTTGACCTGTTCCGTCGTGAAGTGCTTGGTCGGCGTGCCGCTCGGATCGTTCGGGTCCACCAGGTTCTGGTGGGCCAGATAGGTTGCCTGCGAGTTTTCGACCAGCGTCGGCGCGCGGAAGCCGCGGCTGTACGACGCATACGTCGTGAGCATCTTGACCGGCTGGAAGCGCAACGCGAAGCTCGGCGAGAATGCGCCGCCGAAGTCGCTGTAGTGGTCGTAACGGCCCGCTTGCGTGAACGTCAGGTTGTGGATGATCGGAATATCGACCTGGTAGTACACGGCGGCCACGTTGCGCTCGCCGTCGACCGTCTGCACGTTGGCCGGCGCGGTAATCCCCAGCGCGCTATATGTACGCGAGTTGATCAGGTTGCTTTCGTGACGGAATTCCGTACCGAAACCGACACCGACGGGACCACCGGGCAGATTGAACAGGTTGCCCGTCGAGGTTTTCGCCGTGACGCTGTCGAGCTTCGAGATCGCCTGCTCATAGTCGTTCTGGAACACGCCATTCAAGCCGTTCGGCGTAGCCGAAGGGTTCGAGAAGTTGAACACGCCGTTCTGCAGAATGTTCTCGACCCCAGCCACGTTCAACGCGTTGCCGTAAGTCGTGTCGACCGTGCTCTGCGAATGGCCGTAATCAGCCGACCAATCCCAATCGCCGAATTTGGCGGTGGTGAACGAGCCCTTCACACCGGTCATCGCACGCCAGAACGTCGAGACGGTATCCGCCGACACGGTGTTCGGGAACGTGTAGTTGATCTGCGTCGGCACGCCGAACGGGTTGTACGGGTTGGTGCCCGAGACAGTGCGCGACAGCGGCAACGCCGAACCGGTTGCCGGGTTGAACGCATTGGTCTGGCTGCTCAGAACCGCCGGACCTTCGTTCTGCACGGTTTCATTGCGGCTCACCCACAGGTCGGCGTAGGCCTGCACATCGTCGTTGATCTTGAAGGTGCCGCGCACTTTCGCGTTCAGGCGCGTGATCGCCGGCATGAGCGAGGTGGCGCTGGCTGGATTCGACTTACACGTGGTGGCACCGTTCGCCGACACGCTGCCCGGAGGGCACGGATTGAGCGCCGAGTTGGTGCCGTCGGCCGAGGTCCAGTACGACTGCTGGTTCGGACCGAGCGGGCCCGCGAGACCGCCCGGGAACTGGCTGAAGTCCTGATTCGCGGTCATGTCGCGATCGGCGAGCGACGAGCCGGTGTCGCGGTAGTAGCTCGCGGCGGCCGTCACGTTGAAGCGGTCGCCATTCAGATCGCCGATGCCGCCGAGTACGCTGAAGTTGCCCTGCGCGTCGCCCGGATGCTGGGCCTTGCCGAGCTGGCCGTCGATCTGCAGGCCCTGGAAGTCTTTCTTCGTAATGATGTTGACCACGCCCGCGATTGCATCCGACCCATACACCGAGACCGCACCGGTCTTCACGATGTCGATGTGGTCGATCATGTTGAGCGGGATCGAATTCACGTCGAAGAACGTGTCGGTGAAGTTCACCGCCTTGCCATAATTCGCCACCCGTTGGCCGTCCACCAGCACCAGCGTGTATTTTTCGCTCAGACCGCGCAATGCAATGCCCCCGCCGCCCTGCGCGGAGCTGTTCATCGTCGTCTGGCCCCAGCTGCTCCCCGAGTTCGCGGACGTGCCGCGCAGGAAATCGGCCACGGTCGTATAGCCGCTTTGCTGGATTTCCTTCGGTGTGATGGTCTGAACTTCCGTGTTGCCGACCTTGTCCGACGTGCGGATCAGCGAACCGGTCACTTCAAACTTCTTGAGTTGCTGAACCCCTTTGCCAGCAGGCGTCGCGGTGCTGCTTTCCGCGGACGGTGTGGCAGCAGCGCCCGCTGCCGGCGTGCTTTCCGTCGTTGCGCCCGCCGCCGTGCCGGTAGTGGCCGGCTGGCTTTGCGCAAACGCCGGCACGGCGATTGCGGCTGACAATGCCAGTTCAGCCCAGACTATTCTTCTAATGGCCAGCGCCAATGCCCTTTGTTTCATTTTTCCCCTTCTCGCTCGTCAGTAAGGCCACAGCAGTATGTGATGAGAGATCTTGTGAATCTCTCCACTCGATATACGGCGATCTTGCGCCGCGTTCCGTTAAAGCAACTTCAAATAACTCAGTGTCGGACTACTAATTTATTGCTATCGAAACGCGCAGCGCTTTTTGCAATTGTTGTCATCTCAACCGCCACGCGAGTGGATTCCGCTATTCTTCGACCTGCTTTTCCCAAATCGCGGGCTCATACTTAAGTAATGCTTACAAATGCAGTTTGTCTGCTTTTTTCAAAAAACATCGACTACGGCATTAGAACAATCTTGGCGTCCCTACCCACACGACCACCGCTTCTTCACGTGCGGTATTGGACCAGGAGTGCGGCACGGTAGACTCGTAATGCGCGGTGTCACCTGCCTGCAATACGAACGTCGTGCCTTCCAGCGTGAGCGAGATCTGGCCGCTCATCACGTACAAAAACTCTTCCCCTGCGTGCGTCGTGACTTCCGACGGATTCTGTCCCACCGGCATCCTGACGAGAATGACTTCCAGCTTGCTGCCCACCGACAGATTCGTGAGCCGCCCAAACAGATTCGCGCTACCGTCAAAGCCGAAGTACTTCAGATCACTCCCTCTACGCACCGATTTGTCTTCGGTCGGCGTATCGACGAAGTACTGCACCGTGACACCTAAAGCTCGAGCAATACCAACTAGCGACGTAATCGAAGGTGTTGCGTGACCCCGTTCCACCTGCGACAGAAAGGGCTTGGAAATGCCCGCAGTCTTTGCCACTTCGTCCAGCGTGCGCTTGAGCCGTTGGCGAAGCGCGCGGATCTTGCTTCCTATAGAGACTGCAACGTGTGCCTTGTTATTGAGTGGCAAAACCATAGCAAGACAGAATCCCGTAGTCAAAAATAGTTTGATATAAGCAAATTAAGTTTCATCTAACGCAACACTCTCCTTGCACGTCCTCGATGCATCTACCGGGATGCCGCCACGGATAACTCAATCAATTCGTTTTCCAGAAGACTCGCGCCTGCTCCGGATGCAGAGGCGATAGTTGCGAGTGCAACCACGCTCAGGCATCGCAGGCGGCTTCGGGCACGGTCCGCATTCCCAATGACCAGGGCGGCACTTGCCGCGAGGACGCCTTGCAGCGCCTCGTCCGATAGAACATAACGGGAACAGCGTGCTCCTATTTCGACGCCACGAGCACCCACAAACGGGCGAGATCCGCGGAGCCATCGGTGCCCTTTACCGCGCGGAAGGTTTGCACCGCGCGGGCCTTGTCGCCGGCCACGTAGTACGCTTCGCCGAGATGCAGTTGCGCCTGGTCCGGATGGTCGATCCCACCCTTCGCGATTGCCGCGTCCATTGCCGCAAGGCCCTGCTTCGCCTGCCCGGCGAAGACCTGATTGAAGCCCAGGTCGACCGGTGCAACAGGATTCGCCGGATCGGCGGGCGCCTGTGCCCGTTTCGCCGCCAGTGCCTGAAGGCGCTTTTCGCGATCCGCTTGTGCGTCGCGTCCTAGAACACCCGACGCAAAGCCCTGATCGATCACCTGTTTGCCTTCAGCCGTGGTGCCCGCCACGATCGCGAGCTGGGTCATTTCCATGTAATCGTCGGCCGTTGAGAGTGAGCCGGTCGCACGCCGCAGCCTATAGGTATCGATATCGAGCTTCGAGGAATAGCCAGGCTTGCTGCGAATCGCCGAAAACAGGTCGTCCCAGTACGACTGCTTCGGATGGTAGGCGACCAGCTTTTCGAGCGTGCTGCGATACGTCGCGTCGTCCTTCACGCGTTGCGCACATGTGCCAAGCAATTGCAGTTGCGATTCGTCAGGCGCGTGACCGGCGCGCACCTGCGCATCGATGCCAGGCTTGAGCAGGTTCACCACGCTGGCACAATCGTTCGACAGGTAGTAAGACTGAACCAGCAGCGTACGCATGTCGGGATCGCTACCACCCGTCTTCAGATAGCGCTGCGCCACCTTCGCCGCCTGCGCATAGTTCTTCTGCTGGAAGTAGATGCCGGCGAGAGCCGCGGACGTGCGCTGCTCGTCCGCGCCGCTCAATTTCCCGGAACTCAACAACGTTTCGTAGGCCTGAGCAGCAACACCGGACTCGCCGGCCGCCGCGGCAGCCGCACCACGCATCTGCTCGATCATGGTGCTTTCATACGCCGTCTTGCCGGGCACGGCGGCCGCCTGATCGATCTTCGTCAGCGCGTCCTTGTACTTGTGCGCGCGATACAGGTCCTGCGCGGCATTCAGCGGCTTCGCCACGTCCGGCCGCAAGGTGTCGGCGGCATGAGCGGCGAGCGGCAGCACGAGAGCAGCCGCGATGACGGCACGCTTGAACCGATGATGAATCGTTTGCATTGCCCTTTCCTATTGCATGTACTGCTCATTGCCGATCAGACCGATCTTCGTCGCGCCCAGTCGCTGTGCGGACGCCATCACCTCGGCGACATCCTTGTACGGCACCAGTTTGTTCGGACGCAGATGAATTTCGGCCTGAACCGGTTCCGCCGCCACCTGAGCGAGCCTGGATTCGAGCGCGGCACGGTTCGGCACCGGCTGACCGTTCCAGGTCGTCGTGCCGTCGAAATCGATATCGATCTGCACCACTTCAGGTTGTGTGATCGGCGGCGGTGGATTGCCGACCGGCAGGTTCATCTTGATGGCATGCGTCTGAATCGGGATCGTGATGATCAGCATGATCAGCAACACCAGCATCACGTCGATAAGCGGCGTGGTGTTGATGTCGACCATCACATCCGGTTCGCTACCGCCGCCCGACGATACGTTCATTCCCATAATCGGCTCCTGTCGATCGGACGTGGCGCTTTGGCGCTTAGTCCGATCCCATGCAAAGCTGTCGACCGGACTTGGCGCTTTGGCGCTTGGTCCGATCCCATGCAAAGCTGTCGACCGGACTTGGCGCTTTGGCGCTTAGTCCGATCCCATGCAAAGTTATCCGCCGCGCGCGGGCGGTTCGGTGATAAAGGAAACCTTGGCGATACCGGCGCGCTCGCACTCGGTAATGACCCGGCCGATGAATTCATAACGGGCGCTCTGGTCGCCGCGAACATGCACTTCCGGTTGCGGCGTCATGACCGACACGGTCTTCAGGCGTGCCAGCAGCGTAGGCGCGTCGACCTGCTTCTCGTTCCAGAAGAAGTCGCCGTCGCGATTGACCGCGATCACGATGCTCTTGGGCGTGGTCTGCAGCGGCTGGATCGTCTCCTTCGGCAATTGCACCGGCACCGTATGCGTCACGACCGGAATCGTGATCAGAAAGATGATCAACAGAACCAGCATCACGTCGACGAGCGGCGTGGTGTTGATGCTGGAGATGACCTCGTCGTTGTCGTCCTGCCCAACGCTCATTGCCATGACAGACTCCGCTTATTGGACCAGCGATGCTTCGCGAGCTGCGGCGCGCGCCGGGCGGCGGCTGCCGGCCAGCAGAACGGTATGCAGTTGCGCGCCGAATGCTCGCACACGCTCCATCACCGACTTGTTGCGGCGAACCAGGAAGTTGTAGCCGAGCACGGCGGGGACGGCCACCGCGAGACCGATAGCGGTCATGATCAGCGCCTCACCCACAGGACCCGCGACCTTGTCGATCGACGCCTGGCCGGCAATGCCAATGGCCGTCAGTGCGTGATAAATCCCCCACACCGTACCGAACAGGCCGACGAACGGCGCTGTCGAACCCACCGTACCGAGAAAAGCCAATCCGTCTTGCAGACGATTCGACACGTTGGTGATCGCGCGCTCGACCGAGGTATCGATCCACGTGTTGCGGTCCACGGCTTCGAGCAGCGCTTCGTCATGATGCTCGCCTGCCTCGATAGCCGTTTCGGCGATGAAGCGGAACGGCGACGTTTCGTCGAGCAGCTTCGCGCCTTCCACCAGCGACGGCGCAGTCCACAGCTGCTCGTCCGCGCTCTTCGCGCGGCGGTTCGCACGGAACTGCTCGACGAACTTGGTGATCATGATGTACCAGCTGCCCATCGACATCAGCACCAGCAGAATCAGCACGAAGCGTGCGACGAAGTCGCCGTTCTTCCAGAGTGCGCCGAGGCCGTACGGATTGTTGACCGTTTCGGACGTGGCCGGCGCGGGCGGCGGCACCGCTTCGTCGGCGGCCGCGCTTGCCGTTTGCGGCGCGGCGGTGGCCGGCGCGGCAGCCGACGCCGTGGCGTCGCTAGCCTGCGCATGGGCCATGTGCGGTGCAACAAAGGTATCCACCGTGGTTACGGCGATCAACATGCTTGCCGCCAGTGCGGCGAGAGTACGCTTCTTCATGCCTGCTCCAAGTTCATTAGTACAACTTCCAAACTAAGACTGATAAATCGCTACCGGTACCGAACAGCCTGTGATTTCAGTTCAGGTTAAACGAGAACGGAACTTGCACACGGACAGCCTGGCCTTGGGAAACGCACGTGAACTGCTTGACCGCGTTGAATGCAGCACGATCCAGTGAAGAGTCGTCTGCGGATTTGGCAACACGTTCATTCGTAATATGGCCCTGCGGGTCGACAACGAATTCGATAAGAACATCACCCGTTACGTTGTTTTCCTGAGCTTCCTTCGGGTAACGGATCGACGAGCGGATCTGATCCGAGTTCGGGCACACCACCCCGACTTCGGTGCTCACGGGCTTGCTCGGCGCGGGCGGCGCCGGTGGTGCCGGTGGCGCCACGGCAGGCGCCGAGACGACCGGTGCGGCCTGATGCGCAATGGTCGGCTGCGGCGGCGTTTGCACCTGCACTTCCGGCGGCGGCACGAACGGCGGCGGCGGCGGCGCGAATTTCGGCGGTGGCAATTGCACCGTGGGCAACGGCGGCGGAGGCGGCGGTTTAACCGGCTCGATGATCTTCGTTTCAATAGGATGCTGAATGACCTGCACGACCTTGGTCGCAAGGCCATTGATCAGTGCATAGATCAGCACGATATGCAGGAGTAGAACCGCTGCAATGCCGCCGAAGCGGCGCACCGGGTTTTGCTGCTTGCGCCCAAACTCTCGCGGGCGCCCTGGCCTTTCCATACGGGCCGTCGCTGCCGGAAATTGTCCTTCGACTTTCGTACCCACCTTTACTCCTCCGGCGTGAACCGTTCATTTCTGTAACTGCAGTGCGCTTACCTACCGCAAACAACATTCACTTCAATCAACCGGTGCTCCACTGTTTTTGATTCGCAGTACAAAATGGATGCAGCACTACCCCGCCCCGATCCGACGCTTCGGACGTGACTCAAAGGAGGGTTCGGCCGCATATCATGCGATCCCAACAGCCCATCTAAGTAGAACTACTAATAGATTAAATTTGACCCGCCAACTTCCGCCTTGCTTAAAGGTTGAAGACAACCTGTTCGATGTGTGTCGTAGCGCCTGGAACTTTTTGCGCAAACGTCACATGCGTTTCATGGGAGGCAAAGATAGCAGGACAAAAAATGTACGGTCAAACTTTTTTTGATGGCGGCATACTTAGTTTAGAGCATTGACTCTAATTCGCTGAAAAATGCCGCCGCTTTAAAAGAATAAGCGTATGTCGAGCAGATAAGCATTTGGCTCTTTCTGCACGATAATTGGGATTCGCCCGCACATGCGGTGTGCATAAATGCACTCGAAACTGTCCAGACAACGACTGATCAGCCGGACGGAAATGCCCAACGGGCATGCGTTTCCACGCGATGGCCGTGTCGCTCGATCGGTTCCTGGAAAGTTTGTTTGCCTGGGATGGTCAGGCGCCCGGGTGAGACCGCCGCGGAAGGCGAGACGATAGCAGAAGGAAAACTGCGTTTAAAAAATTTTTAGCGCTATTTACGACACTCTAAATAGGCATCTCAATAACGCCTTAAGCTTAATTACAAATCAATTCAATTAAATTACATAAAGCCGACAGTCAGGGTGCCGCCTGCCGCAAGCAAATCGACATGGTGCGTCCGACAATTTCTGAGGAAGCCGACTCTCATCTGTAGAGGCGGGGATTCTCGATGAGCGCGGGAACTGCTGGGGTTCGATAAATAAGAAAGAGCGGCGCAAAGTTGATTGCGCCGCTCTCTACTCCATCAACCGTTCGTGCCTTCGCCCGCTTCGACGGTTTCGCTGTTCCGCGATCGAGCCAGAACGGGCCGCAACGCGGCGCCCGTGTGACTCGCGGCCACGCGAGACAGTCCTTCAGGATCTGTGGCAGCGACAATCGACCCGCCGCCTACCCCACCTTCCGGGCCAAGATCGATGATCCAGTCCGCCTCGGCAATCACATCCAGATCGTGTTCGATGACGACGACACTATGGCCGCCGTCCGCGAGACGATGCAGCACGCGAATCAGCCTGGCGACGTCCGCCATATGCAGGCCTACGGTTGGTTCGTCCAGCACATACAGCGTGTGGGGCGGCTTCTGACCGCGCCGCGTAATGTCGTCGCGCACTTTGCTCAATTCGGTGACGAGCTTGATACGCTGCGCCTCGCCGCCGGACAACGTGGGCGAAGGCTGGCCCAGTGTGAGATAGCCGAGCCCGACGTCTTTCATCAACTGCAAAGGATGAGCGATGTTCGAAATAGGCGCGAAGAACTCGACGGCTTCGTCGATCTCCATCGTCAGCACGTCGCCGATATTCTTGCCGCGCCACGTTACCGCGAGCGTCTCGGGATTGAAGCGCTGCCCATGGCACACGTCGCAAGGCACCTTCACGTCGGGCAGAAAGCTCATGCCGATGGTGCGCACGCCCTGCCCCTCGCAAGCCGGGCAACGGCCTTCGCCGGTGTTGAACGAGAAACGCGAGGCCGTATAGCCGCGCGCGCGCGCTTCGAGCGTGCCGGCGAACAGCTTGCGGATCGCGTCCCACACGCCGATGTAAGTGGCGGGACATGAACGCGGTGTCTTGCCGATCGGCGTTTGATCGACTTCAAGCACGCGGTCGATGGTCTCCCAGCCGGTGATCGAATCGCAGCCTTGCCACGCATGCGTCACGTTCAAAGGCGCGCGCGGCGCCGTGCGCGCCAGCACGCTGGAGCGCCGGTTCGCCGCCGGCTTCTCCTCGGCCGCCGCGCGCGCGCGACGCGTGGCCGGCGACGACAGCACGGAGCGTCCAACCGCATCCAGCAGATTGGTCATCAGCACATCGCGAGCAAGCGTCGATTTGCCGGAACCGCTGACGCCGGTGACCGCCACCAGCCGCGAGAGCGGAATGCCAACCGTGACGTTGCGCAGGTTGTGCAGTTTGCCGCCGTGCACGGTCAGCCAGTTTTCCGGCACCGCGGCCGTGCGATTGCCAGGCGCGACGACTTCGCGGCGCGGCTGCAAGGGATGCACGATGGGGTGGGCGAGAAACTGTCCGGTCAGCGAATCGGGTTGCGCCGACAGGTCCGCCACACTGCCCTGCGCGACCAGCGTGCCACCGCGCTTGCCCGCACCCGGCCCGATGTCGATGATGTGATCGGCGCGCCGGATCGTGTCCTCGTCATGCTCGACCACCACCAGCGTATTGCCTTTCTCACCCAGCTTGCGCAATGCGTTCAACAGAATCTGATTGTCGCGCGGATGCAGCCCGATGGTCGGTTCGTCGAGTACGTAGCACACGCCTTGCAAGTTGCTGCCAAGTTGCGCCGCAAGCCGGATGCGCTGCGCCTCGCCGCCCGAGAGGCTCGGCGCCGCGCGATCGAGACTCAGATAGCCGAGTCCCACTTCTTCGAGGAACTGCAGGCGGCTGCCGATTTCGCTGATCACGTCACGCGCGATTTCCGCGTCGCGGCCGGTCATCTCCAGCGTGTCGATCCACGCGCGCGTGTCGGACACGGTCCATTGCGCGACATCGACAATGGCCTGCGCGTCGAACGTGACCGCGCGCGCGGTGGGATTCAGACGCGTACCCGCGCAATCCGGACACGGCTCATCGACCAGACCTTCGGGCTCCTGCTCTTCCGAAGGCAGGCTCTGTTCGCGGCCGCGATTGTCGTCGACAACGATCGTATCGTCGTAGGCGGCACGCTGCTCACGCGTAAGCGCGAGACCTGTACCGACACAGGTCGTGCACCAGCCATGCTTGCTGTTATACGAGAACATGCGCGGGTCGAGTTCGGGATAGCTCGTGCCGCACACCGGACACGCCCGCTTGGTGGACAACACCTTCACGGCGCCGAGATTCGCCGTGGGACGGCCGCCGCTGATCGCGTCGTGCAAACCGTCGAGCGGCGCCAGCAGATGCATCACACCCTTGCCCACTTCCAGCGTCTGGTCGAGCGCCTGACGCAACTCGGCTTCATGGTCCGGCGACACGACGAGATCGGCCACCGGCAGTTCGATCGTATGCTCGCGGAAACGGTCGAGCTTCGGCCACGGGTCCACCGGGACGAACTCGCCATCCACACGCAGATGGGTATTGCCGCGCGCTTTCGCCCACTTCGCAAGATCGGTGTACACGCCCTTGCGATTCACCACCAGCGGCGCAAGAAACCCGACGTGCTGCCCCTTGTGATCGCGCAGCAACTGCGCTGCGATCGATTCGACGCTTTGCGACGTAACCGGCGTGCCGTCATGAATGCAATGCTGCAGACCGAGCTTCACATACAGGAGACGCAGGAAGTGCCACACCTCGGACGTGGTCGCCACGGTACTCTTGCGGCCGCCGCGCGAAAGCCGCTGCTCGATCGCGACGGTCGGCGGAATGCCGTACACCGCGTCGACCTCGGGCCGCCCCGCCGGCTGTACGATGGAACGCGCGTAGGCATTGAGCGATTCGAGATAACGGCGCTGCCCTTCGTGGAACAGAATGTCGAAGGCGAGCGTGGACTTGCCCGAGCCGGACACCCCGGTAATCACGTTGAATTTGCCGTGCGGAATGTCCACGTCCAGCGCTTTCAGGTTGTGCTCGCGCGCATTGACGATGCGCACCACGTCCTCGCCTTCGATCGCGCGGCGCGCACGCGCGGCGCTCAGCGCCTTTTGCAGTGGAATGCCTTGCGACGCCGGTTCGGCCGCCGCGCCCATGGCACGGTCATATTGCAGCAGCGCTTCGCCGGTATGCGACTCCGGGCACGTCTTGACGTCTTCCGGCGTGCCGGCGCACAGCACCCGGCCGCCGCCGTCGCCCCCTTCTGGGCCGAGGTCGATCAGCCAGTCGGCCGCACGGATCACGTCGAGATTGTGTTCGATCACGATCAGCGAATGGCCGCTCGCGAGCAGTTTGCCGAACGCCTGCATGAGCTTGGCGATGTCGTCGAAATGCAGGCCCGTGGTCGGTTCGTCGAACATGAACAGACGCTTCGCGACCGGCTGCTTCGCGTTGCGCGCCGTGCGCGCCTGGGCCGATTCCGCGAGGAACCCGGCGAGCTTGAGCCGTTGCGCTTCGCCTCCCGACAGCGTGGGCACCGGCTGGCCGAGCTTCACGTATTCGAGGCCCACGTCGACGATCGGCTGCAGCACGCGCAATACCTCGGCGTCTTTGGCAAAGAAGCTGGTCGCTTCGCTCACCGTCAATTCCAGCACGTCGGCAATGCTCAGCGCGCGTGCCGGTTCGCCGCGCTCGATCTTCACTTCGAGCAGTTCCGCGCGATAACGGCGCCCGTCGCAATCGGGGCAACGCAGGTACACGTCGCTCAGGAACTGCATTTCGATATGTTCGAAACCCGAGCCGCCGCAAGTCGGGCAGCGACCGTCACCCGAATTGAAACTGAACATGCCCGGCCCGTAACCGCGTTGCTGCGCGAGCGGCGCCCTCGCGAACAGTTTGCGGATTTCGTCGAACGCGCCGACATAACTGGCCGGATTCGAACGCGCGGTCTTGCCGATCGGCGATTGATCGACGAACACCACGTCGGTGACCTGATCGGCGCCGCTCAGGCTTCTGAACGCGCCCGGCGATTCGGTGGCGAGACCGAAGTGCCGCGCCATGGCCGGATACAACACGTCTTGCAGCAGCGTGGATTTGCCGGAACCCGACACCCCCGTCACGCAGACGAGCCGCTCCAGCGGAATCTCCACCGTGACATCGCGCAGATTGTGTTCCGTCGCGCCTTCGAGCACGATGCGCGGCGTGGCGGCGTCCACCGGGCGCTGTTGCCAGTGCGCCGCATCCGCCACATGCCGGCGCCCGCCGAGGTACTCGCCGGTGAGCGTGCCGGAGGAGCGGATCGCCTCGGGCACGCCGTCGTAAATGATCGAGCCGCCGCGCTCGCCCGGCCCCGGGCCCATGTCGATCAGACGGTCCGCCGCGAGCATCACGGAGGGATCGTGTTCGACCACCACCAGCGTATTGCCCGCGTCGCGCAGCCGATGCATGGCTTCGACGATGCGGTTCAGGTCGCGCGGATGCAGCCCGATACTCGGCTCGTCGAGCACGAAAAGCGTCTTGGTGAGCGACGTGCCGAGCGCCGTGGTCAGGTTGATCCGCTGCACCTCGCCGCCCGACAACGTGCGGCTTTGCCGGTCGAGCGTCAGATAACCGAGCCCCACGTCGCACAGATATTTGAGGCGCGTACGCACCTCGGCGAGCAGCAGCTTGAGTGCGTCGTCGAGCAGCGCGCTCGGCAGGCTGATTTCGTCGAAGAAACGCCGGATGCGCTCGATCGGCATCAGCATCAGGTCGTGGACGGTCAGCCCCGGCAATGCTTCGAGTTGCGAGCGCGTCCACTCGACGCCGCGCGGCAGGAACCGTTGCGCGGGCGGCAGCACGTCGTCCGCGTTCGCCTTGCTGCCGAGGCGCCATAACAGCGATTCCGTTTTTAGCCGCGCGCCGCCGCAGGTTTCGCACGGCGTATAGCTGCGGTATTTGGACAGCAGCACACGAATATGCATCTTGTACGCTTTCGATTCGAGATACTCGAAGAAGCGTTTGACGCCGTACCAATGGCTTTGCCACTTGCCGTTCCAGTCCGGCGAGCCGTTGATGACCCAGTCGCGCTCCGCGTCCGTCAGTTCGCCCCACGGCGTGCCGCGGCGGATGTCGGCTTTCGCCGCGTAGCGCATCAGATCGTCCTGGCATTCCTTCCAGGCCGGCGTTTGCATGGGCTTGATCGCGCCGTCGCGCAGCGTCTTGCGCGCATCGGGAATCACCAGCCCGAGGTCGACGCCGATCACGCGGCCAAAACCGCGGCAGACTTCGCACGCGCCGTATGCCGAGTTGAACGAAAACAGCGCGGGCTGCGGGTCCGCGTAGCGCAGATCGCTTTCGGGGCTATGCAAACCGGTGGAGAAACGCCAGATTTCCGGTTCCGCTTCCTGTACAGCCGGCCCTTCGGACGACGCCGGCAGCACATAGATATTGACGCGCCCGCCGCCACGTTTGAGCGAGGCCTCGATCGCCTCGACCGCGCGTTGCTTGTCCACCGCGCTCAGCCGGAAACGGTCGGCCACCACGTCGAGCAGCTTGCGCTTGCCGGTGGGCGAATCGACTTCGCGTTGCGCCTGGACGCGCGTATAGCCGCTCGCCGACAGCCACTGCTCCACCTCCTGCTCCGACGCGGACTCCGGCAGTTCGACCGGGAACGTGACGACGAGCCGCGGCTCGTTCTGCGCGGTGCGCTCGAGCAACTCCGCGTAGATCGTTTCCGGCGTGTCGTGCCGCACCTGCCGGGCCGTCTTGCGGTCGAACAATTCGGCCGCGCGCGCGTACAGCAGCTTCAGGTGATCGTTGAGCTCCGTCATGGTGCCGACGGTGGAGCGCGAACTGCGCACCGGATTGGTCTGGTCGATCGCGATGGCGGGCGGCACGCCGTCGACACGGTCGACTTGCGGCCGGTCCATGCGGTCCAGAAACTGCCGCGCGTAAGCGCTGAATGTTTCGACGTAGCGCCGCTGCCCTTCCGCGTAAAGCGTGTCGAACACGAGGCTCGACTTGCCGGAACCGGACGGGCCGGTCACGACCGTCATTTCGCCGGTTCGTACGTCGAGGTCGACGTTCTTGAGGTTGTGCTGGCGCGCGCCGCGAATCTTGATAATGCCGTTAGATGCCAATTTTTCGACCGCCTGAATGAGTGAGCCACCTCTCACGGACGCCTCGCGACCGCGCAAGTTCAGTGCAGCTGGGCCGGCGGAAACGCACGCCGAGGTCCAGCTTGCAACGGGATACTATACTGTATATTTATACAGGTTTGGCTTGCAAGTCGCAATTTCACGTGTCTTGCCGAGAGCCATCTGCGGCCGGGACCTGCTGTTCCACCAGCACCAGCCTACCCGATCAGGCGCGATGCCGTGACCGGGCAACAGACCACCCGAGACACTGGCCGCACCGATCGCAGCATGGGGATTCACAGGATTACTATCCATGTATCCCCCACCACGATGACGCTCAAGCGCGGCGGCTTCTTCATTCACGGCGGCACGCACCCGGGGAGCGCCGGCTGTATCAACCTGCATGGTGCAATGGAGAACTTTGTGCGCGACGCCAGGACGAAGTAAAAGCCGACCCAGACTGCTTCATCCCGCTAAAAGTCCGCTATTCAAAGTGAAAAGAAATGGCCCTATACGCATTTTGTCCATGATCGCGATGTATGCCGTCCTGCTTGCCCCAGGCACGCTCAACGCATGCAACCTGAGCGAGGCGTATGGTAGCGGCACACCTTCTACTCCCGGTCGACAAACATGGACAAGTGGATCGATCCATTGCCCATGCTTGCCGCCCTCGACGCCGCGGTGCTGTTCGCGGTCGTGCGCTGGGCGTTGTGGTGCGAACGCATCGGCGCCCGGACATGGATTGCGCCTCCGAAGCGCCGCCGCGCCAGCCTATGGCGCGCGCGAGCATGCTGAAATCTGCTCGTGAAGCCGGAACCTGGCGCGCCCCGCGCCTAGCCGCAAACACTCCCCACGCTGATCCGTTGCACTTCCCGCCTCCCCTCCAACACCGCGCTTTCCCCCAGCGCATACGCCACGCAGCGCCTCGCCAGCACCTCGGTCGGATCGACGAGCCTCACCACTCGCCCGCCCCCGCAGGCCTGCACGGCGTCGCGCAACAGCAGCGGCAACTCGGTACAGCCCAGTACGATCACTTGCACGCCTTGCGCGGCCAGATCGTCGAGCGCCACGGCGAGGTCGTCACAGCACTCGCCCGAGATGAAGCCGGCTTTCGCGCCCTTCGGCCCGTAGACGGCGCGCATCAACCGCGCCTGAGCCTGCTCGCCCGGCGCGATCTGCACGAAACCACGCGCCTCGAGCGAGCGTTCATAAACGCGGCTCGCGAGCGTGCCCGTGGTGGCCAGCACCCCGACTTCACGCAGACCCGGAAAGTTCGCCTGCAGATAATCGGCGGCACAGGTCAGCATATTCACGATCGGAATGCCGAGCGAGGGCTGGATCCGCTCGACGAACGCATGCGCCGTATTGCACGGAATCGCGATCAGGTCCGCGCCGCCTTCTTCGAGCGTCTTGCACGCGGCATACAGCGCGAGCGTCGGATCTTCACCGTTGCCGGTCAGCGCGGCCGTACGGTCGGGGATCTGCGGATTCTGCTCGACCATGATCCTGATGTGGTCCTGATCGCACGCGGCGGGCGTATTGCGCACCAGCTTGGCCATGAAATCGACCGTTGCCGCCGGCCCCACGCCGCCCAGCACGCCCACCTTGAAGCGCCGCTCCTGCTGCGCGTATTGAGCCGACGCGACGTAGCGCGCGTAGACCAGATTGACGTCGATGAGCGGCACCTCGAGCCGGCCGAGCGCGCGCGCCACCAGCGCGATTTCGAAGAGACCCGGCAGGATGATCTCCGCGCCCTGCGCGATGAGATCCGCGCACGCCGCGCGCAACAACTCGACCGGGCGCCCATAAAAGCGGCCATTCGTGATGCCTTCGTCGCCATACACGGCGCTCGTCACGCAGTCGAAGCCCGCTTCGTTGCGAGGATGCAGCACGTCGAATCGCGCGGCGTCGAAATAACGTTCGAAAAGCCGGTTATCGCGGATCGCGTCCGAAGTCAGCACGCCGATCCGGCGCACCGACGGAAACGCTTGCCGCACATGCGCCGCCAGCGCCGCCATGAGGTTGGCGACGGGCACGGCCACGTTGCCCGAGAGTTCGTCGATAAAGGTATGGCTGAGAAAGCACGGCAACACGATCGCTTCGACACCGCGCTTTTCGAACGCGCGTATGGCGTCGAACACATGAATCTTGAACCGGGCGCTGACCTCGCTCTGCGAGGCCGGCCCTTGCCATGGTCGCTGCTCAAGAACGAGATCGAATGGACGCGCCGCGCCGTGTTGCTGCCCGGCTGCGCTCATTCTGCACAGGACGTCGGCGCTGGCGAGCTGTGCCGCACCGGTCACGACGCCCAGCGAACGATAGCGATTCATGATGACTTCCCCTGTTTTTCTTGCCATCCGCTTCGATGGTAGGCGGCTTTGGCGCCACTGAGGATGACATTATCTCGGGGGACTATGACATGGGGTTAACCACGAATCGAACATTTCCCCGCGTTTGCGGGGTCGGTGGCAAGGGCAACCGGCTAGGCCGCTTCGACGACGCCGTGCGGCGCGCCGCGCTTGCGGCGCTCCAGCGTGCTGATGCACAGCAGCGACACGCCGGCCAGAACACTATAGAACACGGCCAGCGGCCACCAGGCACCCGGATAACGATGCGCGAGCAACGTTCCGATCAGCGGCGTCAGACCGCCGGCCAGCGCGGCGCACACCTGGTACGACAGCGAAATCGCCGAATACCTGACGCGCACGGCGAACGCGGTCGACATGAAGCCGGCCATCACCGCGTACGAACTCGACATGCACATCACCGCCAGCGCGATGCCGATCACGATCGCCACCGGCCGCCCGGTCGAGACCAGCGCGAACATGGGATACGGCGACAGCATCGCCAACGCCGCCGCGCCCTTCAGGAACCGTCCCGTGCCGATGCGTTGCGCGAACCATCCGGAACCTAGTTGCGTGAACAACTGAATGAACGCCACGACGAACAGGCAGTCCAGAATCAACGAGCGGTCGAGGCCGAGCGTTTGCGTCGTGTAATTGAGCATGAAGGTGTTGACGAACCACGCGCCGGCCACGCCGATCACATTCGCGCCGAGGCACAGCAACAGCGTGCGCCACGCGTCGCGCACGACTTCGGCGACGGGCAGCGCGGCCACTCGCCGTTGCGCCTTGAGCGCCTTGAATTCCGGCGATTCGTCGACACCCGCGCGGATCAGCAGGCCGACCACCAGCAGCGCCGCGCTCGCGAGAAACGGCAGGCGCCATCCCCAACCGAGGAACGCGTCCTTGTCCATCGATGCCACCGCACGAAACGCGAGCAGCGACAGGATCAGGCCCGCCGGACTGCCGAGCTGCGCGAACGAAGCGAAAAAAGTCCGCCGTCCTTGCGGCGCGTGTTCGCTCGCCATCAACACCGCGCCGCCCCACTCGCCGCCGATCGCAATTCCCTGCGCCACGCGCAGCAGCACGAGCAGCACGGGCGCCCACACGCCGGCGCTCGCATAGGTCGGCAGAAAGCCGATGCCGACGGTGCCGACGCCCATGATCGCCAGCGTCGCGACCAGTGCTTTCTTGCGGCCGATGCGGTCGCCGAGGTGGCCGAACACCAGCCCGCCGAACGGTCGCGCGAAGAAGCCGACCGCGAAGGTGCCGAACGAAGCCAGCGTGGCGAAGAACGGATCGCCGCCGGGAAAGAACAGCTTGCCGAAGATCAGTGCGGACGCCGTGGCGTAAATATAAAAGTCGTACCACTCGATCGTGGTGCCGACGAAGGCCGCGGCTGCGGCGCGCGTGGGTTGCCGGCCTGCGGCGTGGACATCGGGCTCGCGATTCATGTCTCTGTCTCCAAGGTTTTTCTTCTGGATGGCGCGACTTCTTCGTGCCGTCACCGTTAGCTGCTGCGCTTCTGCTTCTGCTTGCCTACGCTTATGCTTCTGCTTCCGGCTCTCCCGCTTCGAGCCCGCCGGCTTTGAGCACGCCCGCTTCGAACAGACGCCGCTGGGTGGCGGCGTCGATACCCAATGCATCGAGCAAGTCGCGCGTATGGGCGCCGAGCGACGGTGGCGCGCTGCGATAGGTGGCCGGCGTACGCGACAACTTGATCGGCGACGCGGTGCCGCGATACTCGCCCAGCTCGACCACCATGCCGCGATGCAAGGTATGCGGATGCCGCGCCACGACATCGACGGTATGCACGGGTCCGCACGGCACGCCCGCGTTGATCAGCGCGTGGGCGAGCGCTTCGCCGTCGTGCGCGGCGAGCAGGCCTTCGAGCGCGGCCTTCAGCGGCTCGCGATGCGCGCAGCGGCTGCGGTTATCGACGTAGCGCGGATCGTCGGCGAGTTCGGGCGCGCCGAGATGCGCGCACAGCCTCGCGAACTGCCGGTCGTTGCCGACCGCGAGAAAGATCGGCGCGGTCGCGGTGCGATAGCTGTCGTACGGCGTGATGTTCGGATGCGCATTGCCGCTGCGCTGCGGCGTGCGGCCCGAGCCGAAATAATTCGGCAGATGCGGATGCAGCAGCGATACGCCGCAGTCGTACAACGCGATATCGATCGACTGGCCACGGCCGCTGCGCGCGCGCTCGGCGAGTGCGAGCAGAATGCCGGCGAGCGCGTTCAGCCCAGTGACCATGTCGACCACCGGCAGGCCGACGCGCGTGGCAGGCCCGTCGCGCTCGCCGTTCACGCTCATCAGGCCGGTCATCGCCTGAATCGCGGCGTCGTAGCCCGGCAGGCCGCCAAGCGGGCCGTCGGGACCGAACCCGGACACGGCGCAGTGAATCAGCCTCGGGAAGCGCTCGCGCAAATCGCGCTCGTAGTCCATGCCCCAGCGCGCGAGCGTGCCGGGCTTGAAGTTTTCGACCAGCACGTCGGCGCCTTCGAGCAGCTTCCATAGAATCGCGCGGCCTTCGTCGCGTGACAGATCGACCGCAATGCCCTGCTTGTTGCGATTCACGCCCGCGAAGTACCACGCGGTGTCGCCATGGAACGGCGGGCCCCAGCCGCGTGTTTCGTCGCCGTCTGGCGGTTCGAGCTTGATCACTTGCGCGCCGTGATCGGCGAGCGCCTGCGTGCAGTAAGGGCCGCCGAGCACGCGGCTCAGATCGACGACTTTGAGGCCTTGCAGCGCGCCTTGCGTGCCATCGTTCAGGTGTGCGGTCATTGCGCGCTCCCTGCCGGCAGCAGTTGCAGCGCTTCTGCAAGCGTGACGCCGCGGCCATTGACCAACGCATCGATCACAGCGCTTTCATCCGATGCCGAATGCAACGCCAGCGGATCGACCGGCAACAGTTTGTGCCGCACCACCAGATGAGCCAGCGCGAGACGCCGGTAATCCGGCGCGAGACGCGCGCCTTCGCAGGCCATCAATACGGCGCTGCTCGCGTGATACAACGCCGTGCCTGCCTGGCGGACCCATTCGTCGCGGCCGGAATCCGCCACGCCGCAGAGCGCATCGCACGCGCGCGCGAGCGTCGAGCGCAGCAATGCGAGGCTCGCCGGCGGCAATCCCGCCGCGCCGAGCAGATCCTGCAGATAGGTGCGCAATGGTTCGAGCGCGCCGTCGCGTTTCGCGGCCCGCGCGATGTCGAGCGCGACGATGTTGCTGGTGCCTTCCCAGATCGAACCGAGATGCGCGTCGCGCACGAGCCGCGCGTCGCTCCACTCTTCGATATAGCCGGTGCCGCCACGCACTTCCATCGCGTCGCCGGTCACGCGGCGCGCGTCGCGGCAAGCACGGAATTTGATGAGCGGCGTGAGAATGCGCACGCACTTCGCCGCCTGCCTGTCGCCGGCATCGGCCTGCTGCAACAGCAGCGCGATGCGCATGAACATCGAGCGCGCCTGTTCGGCGGGCAGCATCATCTTGAGCAACTGCCGCTGCATCAACGGCATATCGATCAGCTTGCGGCCGAATGCTTCGCGATGGCGGGCAATGTGCAGCGCCTCCGTCAGCGCACGCCGCATCAAGCCCGCTGCGCGCACGCCGTTCGATAGACGCGACATATTGATCATGTCGGCCATCTGATGAAAACCGCGCCCCACTTCGCCGATCAGATAGGCCACCGCGCCGTCCAGCACGATCTCGCCGCTCGCCATCGAGCGGCTGCCGAGCTTGTCCTTCAGGCGCACGATCCGGTAGCTGTTGCGCGATCCGTCCGGCAGCGTCTTTGGCAAGAGAAACAGTCCCAGTCCGTTGATGCCGGGCGGCGCCGTGTCCGGCCGCGCGAGCACCATCGCGAGATCGGCGTCGGCGTTCGAGCAGAACCATTTATCGCCATAAAGGCGCCACGTCGGCTCGCCATTCGCCTCGACCCCGAGCGTCGCGCGCGTCGCAATGCGCGCGACGTCCGAGCCCGCCGCCTGTTCGGTCATGAACATGGCGCCCTGAAACAGCGTGTCGAAATCGCGCGAGGCGAGCATCGGCAGAAAACGCGCGACCAGTTCCGGCGCGCCGAATTTGCGCAGCGTGCGCGTGAGCGAATCGGTCATGCTCACCGGACAGCAGAGGCCGAATTCCGCCTGCACGAACAGGAAAGTCAGCGCGTATTTCACGAGCGGCGGCGGCGATTGTGTGCCGTCGCTGCTCTCGTGACTCATCGCGGCCAGTCCCAACTCCGCGTAAGCCACGCGTTCCAGCGCGACGTAATCGGGATGCTTGTCGATGCTTTGCAGCGCTTCGCCGCGCCGCGTGCGATGGCGCAATTGCGGCGGGTTCTTGTCGGCGGACAACGCCCAGGCGTCGAGTTCGTCGGAGGCGCGCTGCCCCAGCGAAACGAACTGGCTTTCGAGCTCGCGATACAGCGCATCGCCGAGATGCAGCTTGAGCAGACGCTCGAAGTCGGGGTCGCTGGTAAAGAAGTTGATGCCCCGGCTGTCGGGAATGTTGGATGCGCCGTGTGCCGGCTGCGCGATCTCTTCGCTCATGCTCGTCTCCTTTGTCGACCCGAGTTCGCGCTTTAGCGCGTTACTCGGGTCCCATGCAAAGCTGTCGACCCGAGTTCGCGCTTTAGCGCGCTACTCGGGTTCCATGCACACCTGTGCTCGTGGAAGGAGCATATGAGCGACGACGATAATCGTCTAATACAACTTATATCCGGTACGATAGACGCAGCTTATCGATAAAAAACCGGGAGACAGCCATGGACCTGAAGCAGTTGCGCTATTTCGTGGCGGTCGCCGAAGAACTGCATTTCGGCCGCGCGGCCAAACGGCTATTCATTTCGCAGCCCGCCCTCAGCTTCGACATTCGCAAGTTCGAAGAGCAACTCGGCGTGCAGTTGCTCGCGCGCACCAACAAGACCGTGTCGCTGACCAACGCCGGACAGGTGCTGCTCGGCGAAGCGCGCCGCCTGCTTCTGCAGGCGAGCGAAGCACAGCGCATGACGGTTCGCTCGGCGCATGGCCTCGCCGGGCGCCTGCGGATCGGCTTCGTGAACTCGATGCTGTACCGCGGCATGCCGCAGGCGGTGAAACGCTTCGAGGCCGATTACCCCAGCGTCGAAATCGTCTTGAAGGAGATGAACACCAGCGAACAGGTTCACGCGATCCAGCGAATGCAGATCGACATGGGTTGCGCGCACTGGGGCAATTTCCCGACCGACGTCATCTCCACGCCGATCTTTGCCGAGCCGTTCCTGTGCTGTCTGCCCGCCGCCCATCCGCTCGCGCGCAAACGCAAGGTCGATCTGCGCGCGTTGGCGCAGGAACCGTTCATTCTGTTTCCGCGCACCGTGTCGCCGCACTATCACGATCTGATCATCGCGCAGTGCGTGGGAGCAGGATTCAGTCCATTGATTCGCCATGAGGCGCGCTTGTGGCAAACCGTCGTGACAATGGTCGGCTTCGGCATGGGCGTTGCGCTGGTGCCGTACACGTTGCGCCAGGTGCAGGATCCGCGCGTGTGCTTTTTGCCGCTAACGGGCGAGACGCTGATGTCGCAAGTGCTCCTGCTGCGCAGGAGCGGCGACGCGGAGCCCGTCGCGGAGCGCTTTGTCGACTATCTGATAGACGCGGGCAGCGAGTCCCCGGCCAAGCCTCATTCGTCCGCTTCGCGGCGGGCTTCGTAGGCCGTCAGCAGCTTGTGGGCGACCATATCCACGGCCGGTTTGACGAGCCCGTTCTTGTCGGTCCAAACCTTGGGGGTCAAGGTGCCGCTGAGCGCGACACTGTCCGCGTCGCTCAACGCGAGCAGCGCGGTTTGGACCTCGTCGTCGAAAGCGATCACGTTGACGAAAATCGTGTCGCCGTCGTTGGTGGCCGCGCGCACCTTGCAGGTCACGAACCGCCTGCCGTTCTGCCCCGTGCGGATCTGCGCCTCGCCATACAACCGCCCGCCCACCAGTCCATCGATCATCGCCCTGCTCCTCTTGTCGCGTACCGTGCAAAAGCAGAATCGCCCCGCACGGCGCGTATGATCCCACGAGAGGCCGCGCTGCCTGCATAAAAATGCGCGCGGCTGGACGGCGCGCCACTGCGCGACCAGGACGCCGCCGGCATTCAGCCCGCCGCGCGACGCGGGCTGAAGATGTCGCTCAGCCACTGCGCAAACACCCGCACCCGCGACGACAACTGGCGGTTCTGCGGATACAGCACGGACACCGGCATCGGTGGCGGCGGAAAGTCCGCGAGAATGATCTTCAACTGCCCCGCCGCCAGTTCCGCCGCGACGCGATATTGCGGCACCTGCACGATGCCGAGCCCGGCAAGCGCCGAGCCGGTATAGAGTTCGGTGCCGGTCACCGACACCGCGGACGGCAGGAGCATCGCCACCGTGCGGCCCGCCACGTCGAATTCGAGCGGCACAGGCTTGCCAGTCGCACTCGACACGTAATTGACCGCCCGATGCGCGGACAGCACCGCCGGATCGGCCGGCTCGCCATAGGCGGCGAGATACGCCGGACTCGCCACGGTGACTTGCGGAAGTTGCGCGACGCGGCGCCCCACCATCGACGAATCCTGCAGATTGCCTGCCCGCAGCACGCAATCCACGCCCTCCCGCACCAGATCGACGAACCGGTCGTCTTCGCCGATGGTCAGTTCGATCTCCGGATAGCGCGCAAGAAACGCCGGCAGCGCCGGCACCACGAAGTGCCGCGCCAGCGTGCCCTGCAAATTCACCCGCAGCAGTCCCTTGGGCGCCAGATTCGAAAAGGAGCCCTCCGCCTCTTCCATATCCGCGATCAAGCGCACGCAGCGGCGGTAGTGGGCCTCGCCGTCGTGCGTGAGGCGCACCGTGCGCGTGGTGCGTTCGAGCAGCCGCGCGCCGAGCCGCTGCTCCATGCGCTTCATCAGGTTGGTCACGGTGGCGCGCGGAATCTGCAGATCGTCCGAGGCGCGCGTAAAGCTTTGCCGCTCGGCGATCCGCACGAAAACGCGCATTTCCTCGAAACGATCCATGTTCAGCACCTGGTGGGCGGTCTGCGCGCCAATTGTTAAAGCAAATGGAATGATGATGGTCAGTCTAACCCGATTATCTGCGCCCGAAAAGCGTCCATGATTCACCTCACCTACTCATCGGATACCAAGGAACGCATCATGAATATGCCTGCACGCACCCGAGTTGCTATCGTTACCGGCGCATCCCGCGGCATCGGCGCGGCGGTCGCGCAGCGTCTGGCCAGGGACGGCTTCGCCGTCGCGATCAATTACGCGTCCAGTTCGGCCGAAGCCGACGCGCTGGTCGCCAGGCTCACGGCGGCGGGCGCGCAAGCCCTCGCGGTAAAGGCCGACGTGTCGAATGCCGACGACGTGCGCCGCCTGTTCGAGATCACCGAGCAGCAGCTCGGCAAGGTGGATGTGCTGGTCAACAACGCCGGCGTGCTCAAGACCACGCCGCTCGCCGACACCAGCGACGCGCTGTACGACCAGACCTTCGACATCAACGTGCGCGGCACCTTCAATACCTCGCGCGAAGCCGCCCGACGCATGAACGACGGCGGACGCATCGTCAACTTTTCGAGCACCACGCTGGCGCTGAACATGCCGGGCTATGCGATCTACAACGCCACCAAGGCGGCCGTCGAAGCCTTTACGCATGTGTTCGCCAAGGAACTGCGCGGTCGCGACATCACCGTCAACGCCGTGGCGCCGGGTCCGATCGCGACATCGCTGTTCCTCGACGGCAAGACCGAAGAACAGATCCAGACATTCGCGAAGATGCCGCCGCTGCAACGCCTCGGCCAGCCTGACGATATCGCATCGGTGGTGGCGTTCCTCGCCGGTCCGGATGCGGGCTGGGTGAACGGCCAGATTCTGCGTGCGAACGGCGGCCTCGCCTGACACGCATGATGCGCCTGATGCGCCACTTGCCGAGCGGTCTTTGAGCCCCGCCTCGCTTTCATAAAATCGGAGAAGAAAAAGGGCAGAAGAACCTGATCCTCGTGACGGGCGCAGGCACGGGCATCGGCGAACTCGGCCGCCGCCATGACAGCGAACTGTTCGCCGCCCGGGCCGAACTCGCGCAATGAGGTCGAACCGGAGCGCGTGTCATGCAACGGGCCGCTGCACGAATCCTTGACTTACACCGCCTTCGGATTGCGTTCCGCGAAACCTTCCTGATGCCAGTACGGATAGGCGGGACGCACGGCGCTCGCCGCATCGAGCTTCGCCATCTGCTCGGGCGTCAGATTCCAGCCCACCGCGCCGAGGTTCTGCCGCAATTGCTCCTCGTTGCGCGCGCCGATCAGCACCGTGGAGACGGTGGGCCGCTGCAGCAGCCAGTTCAGTGCGATCTGCGGCACCGTCTTGCCGGTTTCGCCGGCGATCTCGTCGATCGCATCGAGGACGCGGAACAGATAGTCGTCCGGCACCGGCGGCCCCATGTCGGCGGTTTTATGCAAACGGCTCGAATCGGGCAACGGCTGGCTGCGCTTGATCTTGCCGGTGAGACGCCCCCAGCCCAGCGGACTCCACACCACCGCGCCCACGCCTTGATCGATGCCGAGCGGCATCAACTCCCACTCGTAATCGCGGCCCACCAGCGAGTAGTAGGTCTGATTCGCGACGTAGCGCGGATAGCCGTAGCGGTCCGCCACGTCCTGCGACTTCATCAGGTGCCAGCCGGAGAAATTCGACACGCCGGTATAGCGGATCTTGCCGGCCCGCACCAGATCGTCCAGCGTCGAAAGCACTTCGGCGACCGGGGTTCTCGCGTCGAAGCCGTGCAACTGGAACAGGTCGATGTAATCCGTCTGCAAGCGCTTGAGCGCCGCGTCCACCGCCTGAATCAGATGGAAGCGCGACGAGCCGACGTTGTTCGGCCCATCGTCGAAACGGAAGGTCGCCTTGGTCGAGATGATCGCCTTGTCGCGCTTGCCCTTGAGCGCTTCACCGAGCACCGACTCGGACGCGCCGCTCGAATAGATGTCCGCGGTGTCGAACATAGTGACACCCGCATCGAAGCAGATGTCGATCAGCCTGCGCGCCTCGGCGACGTCGGTCGCGCCCCACGCCTGAAAAAATTCGCCCTTGCCGCCGAATGTGCCTGTGCCGAAACTCAACACCGGCACCTTGAAACCGGACGCACCCAGATGTCTGTATTCCATTGATGAATCTCCGTGGCTTGACCGTCGATAAAACGGACGTTCAGTCTACGCGCGTCTGCGCAAACACGCCGGGAGCACCAACGGTATCTTCATCGCGAGTGAGCGGCGCCCGCGGCCGATGCGCTCAACGCGGCCAGCGCATCGCGCACGGCCTCGATCACGCTGTCCCAATCGCCTAATGCGGGCTGCCTGAACAGCCTCGCCCCCGGATACCACGGCGTATCGGTGCGCTCCAGCATCCAGCGCCAGCAGGTGTCGAAGCGGTTCAGAATCCAGACCGGCCTCGCGAGCGCGCCGGCCAGATGGGCGGTGGACGTGTCCACGGAAATCACCAGATCGAGATTCGCCACCAGTGCCGCGGTGTCGGCGAAATCGGCCAGTTCTTCGGTGAGGTCGATCATGCGCCCGCCCCACGCAGCGCTATCGAGCTGCTGCGCCGCAGGTCCTTTCTGCAAGCTGAAGAACTGCACGTTCGGCACATCGAGAATCGGCGCGAGTCGCTCGAACGCAATCGAACGGCGCGCGTCGTTCTTGCGAAGCTCCGCGACATGCGGCCGGTTTCCGCCCGCCCACACGAGTCCGACTTTCAATCGGCCATCTGCTCGCGCGTGAATCCGCTCGCGCCATTGGCGAGCCGCTTCGGCATCCGCGAACAGATACGGTGTTGCCGACGGCATGGTGTCGAGATCCGTTTTGAATGCCAGCGGCAGACTGAGCAGCGGACAGTGGCAATCGAATGGCGGCAACGGTTGGCCAGCTTCGATCAACTGGTCCACGCCGTCGAGCGTGGACAGGATGCGCATCAGTTCGGGCTGCACTTCGAGCACGACCTTCGCGCCGAGCTTCGAAACCCGCGTGGCATAACGGCAAAACTGCAGCGTATCGCCGAGGCCCTGCTCCGCGTGCAGCAGAATCGTCTTGCCGTCGATCGAAAAGTCCCCCAGCCAAAGGGGCTGCGCAAAAGCGCGCCGGCTCGCCTTGATGCGGCTGCGCTCCCAGCGCCATTCATATTTCTGCCAACCGGCTTCGAACCGTCCCAGCTGCAACAGGCACAGCGACTCGTTCCAATGCGTCTCCGCCGCCGCGGGATTCGCGGCCAGTGCGCGCTCGTAGCTCGATAGCGCCTGTGCGTGCTGGCCGAGATCGATTTGCGCGAGGCCGAGATTGTTCCAGGCATCGGCGAATGCCGGTGCCAATTCAAGCGCGCGACGGTAGCTGCGTTCAGCTTCTTCCGGCTGGTTCAGGTCGCTGAACGCATTGCCGCGATTACTCCACGCATCCGGATAATTGGGCTGCAACGCGAGCGCGTGATCACAGCTTGCGAGCGCATCGGCGGGACGACCCAGATCGCGCAGCACACAGGCGCGGTTGTTCCAGGCCTGCGCAAAATCCGGCATCAACGCAATCGCGCGATCGAAACTGCCGAGCGCGTCGAGCGGCCGGTTCAGGCCGGCTTGCGCGTTGCCGCGATTGTTCAGTGCGTCGGCAAATTTGGGCTGTAAAGCCAGTGCGCGATCGGCGCTCGCGAGGGCTTCGTCGAAACGCCGCAAGGCATTCAACGCATAGGCGAGATTCGAATGAACCGGCGCTTGTTTCGCGTTGACGGCAAGCGCCTTTCTAAGCAGATCGACACCCTCTTGCAGGCGCCCCGCTTGCAGCGTCAGCGCACCCAGCAATTGCAGCGCGTCGGCATGACGGGGTTTGAGTTCGAGGATCTCGCGATAGAGTTCTTCGGCCTCGGCAAATGCGCCGTTCTGCTGAAGCCCTACGGCTTGCCGAAGCATATGGTCCAACTGTTGCGGCAGATTGGCAGGCTTGCTCATGCGGAGGGTGTTGATCGAATGCGCTTGAGAATCGGGGAAGCTGTCGGAGCGCGGGCGTCATCCAGCATCATGCGCGCGGACCCGAAAGAGCGAAGCCGATTATCGCCGAAAACCGCCCATTCGAACTGGCGCGCGTCACGCGCGAGCGTGACGCGCGCCAAAGCGTTTCCTGCTTATTGTCTACTGCTGATTGCTTACTGTGCGGCGCTCGGCAGATGCTTGCGCTTGGCGAGATCCTGGGCCATCGCGTAGTGCTCCTGGATGGTCGGCAGCGCCTTCTTCGCCGCGTCCTTCAGCTGTTCGTCGCGGCCCGAAGCGATTTCCGCCTGGAATGCCGACAGGGCTTTCTGTTCGCCGGCGAGCGCGACCTGTTCGATATACACCTTGTCGAAGTCGGCGCCGCGCAGGTTGTTGATGCTCGCGAGCACGGCCGTGTCGGGATCGTTCTTCGGCACGTCGACGCCGCGCGGGCTGGCCGCGCGCAGCGCGTCGGAGATTTTCGCGTTGTCGGTGGAGACACGTTCGGCGAATGCCTTGACGTCGCGGTCGGTCGAGCGCGAGGTGGCGATGCGGGCGGCGTCGCGTTGCGTCGCGACGGCCTTGGTGCCGTCCGCGATGAACGTCTGGTCGGCGGCATGCAGACGGCCGGCGTCTGCCGCGGGCGCTGCGGGTGCGGTTTGAGCGTTGGCCGCGGTGGCGACGACGAGCAGGCCGGCCACGCAGGCACTGGCAATGGTGGCGAGAGGCAAGCGGATCATACGTTCTCCTTGGGTGGAAGCGAAACGACAACAATGCGTGTGCGCCCCGGGTGTCATGCCGGTTACACCGATACCTTGCAGTCAGCTTTCGAGCCGCTGACGGCGCCACGCTCTTATCGCTGTGCATTCTAGGAGCCGGGTTACGCACTATGTGATACGACGCTGTCGCTTCTGTAACCGCAGGTAACCTTCATATGAATGTCGTGGCGGGCGTGTAGTGCGGCCGTCCTTGGCTCGAGGTGCTTCATGCCGGTCCGATGGCTCCCCTCCCGGCTGCGTGTTAACCACAGGATGCGAGGAAAACCGCGCGGACTCGCTGAACTTTCCGCCCGCCGCGCCGATAACAGAGGAGTAGGGCAGGCGCCAGGATCGGACGTAACGGTTGTATGGCGCATGACACGCACCGCAACCCTGGAGAGCTTCAATGGCAGTAGAAAACCGCGCGAGCGACGAACGCAGCAACCTGACGAGTTCCAACAAATTCGAGCTGCTGCTGTACCGGTTGGGCTCGGTGCCCGGCAGCGACGCACACGAGCTTTATGGCATCAACGTCTTCAAGGTGCGCGAAATCTCGACAATGCCGGCGGTCACGCCGATCGCCGGCTCGTCCCCCTTCGTGATGGGCGCGGTGGACATTCGCGGCCAGATCATCCCCGTGATCGATTTGCCTCGGCTGATGGGCTGCGAGCCGACGCGCGGCCTGAACATCTTGCTGGTGACGGAATTCGCGCGCTCCACGCAGGCCTTCGCGGTCGAGGAAGTCGACGATATCGTGCGGCTGGAGTGGAACCAGGTGTTGTCCGCCGAGGGCGCGGCAGGTGGCAATCTCGTCACGAGTATTGCGCGGATCGACGGCAATACCGGCGACTCGCGGCTCGCTCAGGTGATCGATGTGGAGCAGGTGTTGCGCGATGTGTTTCCGTCACAGCATCCGAGCGTCGATCCTGCGTCGGTGGGAGAGGCGCTGGGGATCCGGCGTGGGGCGAAGATTCTTGCCGCGGACGATTCGGGGTTTGCGCGAAAGCTCATTGAGCAGGCTTTGAGCGCGATTGGCGCTGACTTCGTCATGACCAAGACTGGAGAAGAAGCCTGGCATACCTTGCAGCAGGTCGCGCGGGAGGCTCAGTCCAATGGGACGCGCGTGAAGGATAGTATCGCGCTGGTCTTGACGGATCTCGAGATGCCCGAGATGGATGGGTTCATGCTCACCCGGCAGATCAAGGCGGATGAACGGACTCGGGATATTCCGGTCATTATTCATTCTTCTCTGACTGGGGCGGCGAATGAGGCGCATGTGAAGAATGCCGGGGCGAATGGGTATGTGGCCAAGTTTGCCGCTGCTGAGTTGGCTGATGCTATTCGGAATGCGCTTGGGGTTTTGCCTGCGGCTGAAGGTGTTGTTTGAGCGCTTTTTTTCTGGCCTTTTTTTCCTGGGTTTTTTGGGAGTTGGGCTTTTGTTCAAGCCGCTGTGGTCTATTAGCGTTGCCCTGTGCGGGGCGGCACTTACTTTCTTTGCCGCGGCAAAGAAAGTAAGCAAAGAAAGCCGCTTTGCACCGCTAACTATTAAGCGGGTCCCCCGCACAGTCACGGTAGTGGTGCATCTGGAATCAGGACTCTCGCACATTCAAGCTCAGTGACAAGGCAGCCATTCTTCCGGCGGCGCTGCGCGCGCCGTGGCGGTCGTTCATTTTGAGTCCTGCTCCGTGATTCGGTTGAGCTCGACTGAAAAAGTCATTCGGCTCGTTTCAAGGCCCATCGTGTTCAACATCTTCGGTCGGTGGAACGCCGCGAGTTTTGCGCGTTGTTCTCGTGTTCCGATGTCGAGCTGCGTCAGCAGTTCCGCAACCACCGCGTACAGTACGCCGACGTTGCCGTCCTCGATCTTTACGGCAATGCCCAGTGCACCGCTCGCGCCCGCCCTCCCCGTTTGCTCCGACGCGCGTACGCCTATCGCGTAGCTGCCGTCCGCGCCAACCTTGCCGACCAGCGCGCCGTTGAACGCTTGCATCAACTGCGTGCAGAAGCGGCCCTCGCCCCCGACCAGTTCCGGATAGGTCGTCATCGCGCGGTAGATTCGCGCGAGCGCTGCCGTGCGCGATGTGCCGGCCGCCCCCTTCGAGACCTCGTCCTGCGCAGCGGCCAGCTTCGCGAAGAGACGCGCCAACCGGTCGAGCGGAAAGGCCGGCGTCGGCAGATTGCAGCCATCGGTGGCCCATTGCACCGCAGCGTCGGGTAAATCGCAGACGTTAGCGACCGTGTGTTTCACCCGCACCTGCAAAGGATGGTCGGGCCGCTCGTAACCCGCTATCGCCGCGCCGATCGATTGCGCGCCGGCCAGCATGCCCGCATGTTTGCCGGAACAGTTGCTGCACACGGCGCCCGGCTTGAAGTCGCGCTTGAGCCAATCGACGTAGACGGCATCCGATAACGGTGGATGGCCGCCGCAGCGCAGGTCGGCTGCGCTCGCCTGCGCCTTGGCCAGCATCTGCCGCGTGCGTTCGATGTGGCGCGCCTCGCTGCTGTGCGAGGCGCACATCAGCGCGAGATCGGCTTCGTCAAAACCGAAGCGCTCCAGTGCGCCGGTTTCCAGCACCGCCAACGCTTGTGCGGGCTTCGCCGCCGAACGCGCCAGCGTCACGCGCGACGGATCGCCGAATGACGCCAGCAAGCGCCCGTTCGCGTCGACCACCGCGACGTGCGCGAGGTGCGTGTTCTCAATCGAATCGCCGCGGTAGACAGTCGCCGCAATCGGCCCGGTGGCGCGCAAGCTCATGCTGATTCTCCTCGTAATCGGTCTGGTCGCCCGGACTGCATGGAATCCTGAAGTACGCGGGCAATTCTACGTTCGTCTCCCCCGCGAACCAACCCCGCGTGACGACTCCTTGTCATGCGGCACGCGTGCAGTGGTTCGCTCATGCCTTATCGGGCGCGTCGTGAAGGTGCTCGACGAGGTAGTCGATCAATGCCCTCACCTTCGGCGGCAGGAAGCGATTCGGTGGATACAGCAGCCACACCGACCCCACGTACGCGCGCGCTTCGAGATTCCAGTCCGGCAAAACCTGAACGAGTTCGCCGCCTCGCAAGGATTCGGAGGCGGCAAACTCCGGTACGCAAGCAATGCCGAAACCCTGAAGCGCGGCTTCAAGCCGCGCGCCGGCATGATTGGCCGTGTAGCGCCCCTTCACATGGACGTTCTGGGTCTCCGTGCCGCGGCGCAAGCGCCAGCGGTTGTCGTCGGCCGTCTCGCCGAGGTGAATGCACGCCTGTTTCAGCAGATCGCGTGGCTGCGCCGGCGTACCGCGCTCGCGCAAATACGCGGCCGACGCCACCAGCAGCCAGCGCACCGAGCCTAATCGGCGCCCAGCGAGACCCTGCGGCGGATGCTCGGTCAGACGGATCGCCAGATCGACATCGTCGGCGAGCGGATCGATGTCGTGGTCGGTGAAAAGGAGCTGCAGGTCCACCTCGTCGTAAGCGCGCAGAAAGCCGGGAACGAGCGGGTGAATCACGGACTTCGCAAACTGGGTCGGCGCGCTCACGCTGACCTTGCCCTGCGGTTTGCCGGCCAGTTGCCCGGCCGCGTCGACCGCAGCCGACGCGGCGCTCACCATGTCGCGGCAGAATCGCGCGACCTGTGCGCCGGATTCCGTGACTCGCACCGTGCGCGTGGAGCGTTCGAGCAAACGGGTTGCAAGCGCGTCTTCGAGCCGCTTGATCTGCCGGCTGACGGTGGACGGCGTGCTGCCGAGCTGCCGCGCGGCCACCGAGAAATTGCCGGCGTCGACCACGCGCGCGAACACCGCCATATCCGGCAGCAAGGCGAAAAGCTCCGTTGGGGTCATCGTGGAATCCGTGAGGGCGACCGATCTATTAATGCATTCGCGACATAAACGCTGTGCGCCGTGACCCGATTATCACGCCCAGCGCAAAGTTCGACAATACGGGCTCTTTCACCGAGGTCCGCCATGTCGAAACACGAACGCCTGCTCATGCTCTCCGATTTGATGCTGCTCGCCGTCGCCATGGTATGGGGCACCAGTTACGGCGTGGTCAAGAGCGCGCTGGTGTTTTATCCGGTGCTTGGGCTGCTCGCGTTACGCTTCGGCATTACTTTCGTGATCCTCTCGCCGGCGTTGCGCCACCTGCGCGCCGCCGACGCCCGGACGCTGCGCGGCGTGCTGATTGCCGGCGCACTGCTGTTGGGCATCTTCCTGTGTGAAACCTTCGGCCTCCTGATGACAAGCGCCGCCAACGCCGCCTTTCTGATCAGCCTGTGCGTGGTGCTGACGCCGCTCATTGAATGGTTGCTGCTCAGGCGCCGGCCGAGCCGTGTCGAATGGCTGGCGGTGGCGCTTTCCCTGCTGGGCGCGTGGCTGCTCGCCAGCGACGGCGCGCTGAGCTTCAACCCGGGCGACGCGCTGATTCTGCTCGCGGCCCTGCTGCGCGCATTGACGGTGTGCGTGACCAAACGCGTGATGCGCGATTCGGCCCTGCCGCCGTTGTCGGTGACAGCGGTTCAGTCGGGCGTAGTGGCATGCGGCAGCGTGGCGGCCGCCTGGATGTTCGCGCCGCACCCGTGGCAGCCGCTGCCCTCGATTGCCGGACACGCGGCGTTCTGGGGATATGTCGGCTATCTGGTGATCGCGTGCACGCTGTTCGCGTTCTTCGCGCAGAACTTCGCGATCAAGCGCAGCAGCCCCACACGCGTCTCGCTGCTGATGGGCAGCGAACCAGCGTTCGGGGCTTTGTTCGCCTGCGTATGGTTGGGTGAACGAATTTCCTTGACCGCGTGGGTTGGTGGCGCATTGATCGTCGCGGCATCGATTCTGGCGACAGTGCGGTGGCCCGCACTGCGCGTGAGCACCGCGCGGGCCTGAGCAACGGCCCGCGCCGAAACACACTCGCGTCGATCAGCGCGACGCTACGCTACCGCGCTCGCTCACCACTTCGCCGCGCTGAAACACGTACTCCAGACGCTCGCCCTGTCCGGTCAGCACACCGATGTCCTTGAGCGGATCGCCGTCCACCACGAGGATGTCGGCAATCGCGCCCGCCTTGATGGCGCCGAGCTTGCCGCCCGGATCGACGATCGCCGCGGCGATCGTGGTGGCCGAACGCAAGGCTTCCAGATTGCCGAGCACGTCGGCGCGAATGCGTAATTCGTCGCTCTGGAACGTGTGCATTTCGCCGAGCAGGTCCGAGCCGAAACCCATCGGCACGCCGGCATTCGCATAGATCTGCAGCGAATCGCGCCCGGCCTGCCGCACGGTTTCGACCTTGGCGATCGAATCGGCCGGCAAGCCATAAGCGGCGCCGTGTTTGGCCAGTGCATCGTACGTGACGAGCGTCGGCACCACGAACGCGCCATGTTCGCGCATCAGCTTCGCCGCGGCTGCGTCGACGAGGTTGCCGTGCTCGATGGTGCGCACGCCGCAGCGAATCGCACGCGAGATCGCGCGGCCCGTGTAGGCGTGCGCCATCACATACGTATTGGCCGCCTCGGCCTCGGCGACGATCGCGCGAATTTCGTCCTCGGAGTACTGTGTGTTGCCGATCGGATCGGTCGGCGAAGCCACGCCGCCCGACGCCATGATCTTGATCTGCGTGGCGCCCTTCTGGATCTCTTCGCGCACGGCGAGCCGCACGGCATCCACGCCGTCCACCACACGCGCAATCGCGCCGGCCCGAAAACAGCACGAGCACGGTTCGAGCATGTCGCCACGCGGACGGAAGTCGCCGTGCCCGCCCGTCTGCGAGAGGGCCTTGCCCGACGGAAAGATGCGCGGCCCCGGAATCAGGCCGCTTTCCAACGCCTGCGTCAAACCCCAGTCCGCGCCGCCCGCATCGCGCACGGTCGTAAAGCCGCGGCCGAGCATGGCCTTGAGAATCGGCAACGCGCGAATCGCGGTGAGAATATTCGGCTGCGTTGCATTCGTGCCGAGGTTGGCGCGCGAGGCCAATACGTGCACGTGACAATCGATCAGACCGGGCATCACCGTTTTGCCGCGGGCATCGATCACGCGCGCGTTGGGCAGATCGACGGGACGATCGGTGACTTCGACGATATGGCCGTTTTCGATCACGACGTGCCGATGCTCGAGCAACACACCCTGCTCCAGATCGAGTAAGTTGCCGCCGCTGATTACCGTAATGCTCATTGATCTCTTCCTGACTTGATGAGGAAACGTGTCCGGCGAACCTCAGCCGGACATGCGATTCAGGCGCGGCTCCGGCGCGGATCGCGCACGAAGAACGTGCCCACCAGGCTGATGGACGCGGCGATCATCACGTAGATCGCGGGCGCCATATTGCTGCCGGTCGAAGCAATCAGCCACGTGATGAAGAACGGCGCGAAGCCACCGAAAATCGTCACGGCGAAGTTATAGGCAACGGAAAGCCCCGTCGACAGCACCTTGGTCGGAAACAGTTCGGAGAACGCAGCGAGGATCGGGCCGGTATAGGCGGCGATCAGCAAGCCGAACACGCCCTGAAACACCATCAGCGAGGCGAGGCCGGGCGCCCGGTTGATATACGCGAACATCGGCCAGGCGAGCAGCAGGATCGCGACGGCGGCGCCCGAAAGGAACCCGCGGCGGCCGAAACGGTCAGCCAGTTTGCCGACCACAGGCGAAAAGCACATGATCATCAGGCCGCCGAGCATGCCGGCAAGAAAGCCGGTGGACTGCGGCAGGTGCAGCGTACGCACCGAATAGGTCGGCATGTAGAACAGCAGCACGTAGGTGCACACGGTCCACAGAATCACCATCGAAAAACTGGCGAACGTCTCGCGCGGAAAGCGGCGGAACACTTCGGCAAGCGGCGAATCGTTTTTGGCTTGTTCGGCCACCGCGCTGAACGCGGGTGTTTCGTCCATGCGGCTGCGAATGAAATAACCGACCGGCCCGATCAGGATGCCGATCAGAAACGGCATCCGCCAGCCCCACGAATGCAATGAATCGGCACTCAGATTCGCGGTGACGAACGTGCCGACGGCGGCCCCCAGCAGCACCGCAAAGCCGATGCTCGACTGGATCCAGCTCGAATAGAACGCGCGCTTCTCCACCGGTGCGTATTCCGTGAGGAACGCGGTCGCGCTGCCCATCTCGCCGCCGGCCGAAAAGCCTTGCAGCAAACGCGCGACCACGATCAGCACCGGCGCCCACACGCCGATCTGCTCATAGGTCGGCGCGAGGCCGATGAGCGCGGTGCCGCCGGCCATCAATAGAATGGTCAGCGAGAGCGCCGCCTTTCGTCCGACTTTATCCGCGTATACGCCGAGCACGATACCGCCCACCGGACGCATGAAAAAACCCACGCCGAAGGTGGCCACGGCGAGCAGCAGCGAGGTCAGTTCATTGCCGGTCGGGAAAAACAGCTTCGCGATGATGACCGCGAAAAAACTGTATACGGTGAAGTCGAACCACTCGAGCCCATTGCCGAGCACCGTGGCGATAATGGCGCGGCGCCGCTGCCGCGCGAGCGTATCCACGGAGCGTGGAAGGTTGGATGAAAGCGTGCCTTGCATGGTCCCTTTCCTCATCTGGCTGCCTGTCGGGCGGTAGTGTCGGCATCGCGCCACGCCATGGTCGATGGCGCTTTTGCGTGCATAACCCCGATGCTAGAGAGACCTGATTTGTTTTCGAAACGAAAGATTCGCATGCATGCATGCGTGTAGCGCATGCGAGCGCGTGTCAGCCCGCCGCCCTGCCCATCTGTGCCTCGGCCTGCTCGAACACCCAGCGCGTGAAGAGGCGCGCCGCCTGGTTCTGCGAGCGGTCGTTCGGCGACACGACGTAATAGCCGCCGCCGTGACTCGCCGACGCCTGTGTGGCACGCACCAGCAGCCCTTCGCTCAGGCACGCGTCGATCATGTGCCGCCAGCCGAGTACGACGCCCTCGCCGAAAATCGCCATCTGCACGAGTTGCGGATAATGATTGACGACCACCGCCTGCGGCGACGCCGGCATCTGCACATCGTTGAGACGAAACCACTCGGACCACGACATCCATTGCCGCTGACCGTCTTCCTGCATCAGCAAGGTTTCGTGCACCAGATCGGCAGGTTCCAGCACGCGGCCGGCGAGATATCCGGGCGAGCATACCGGGTACACGTCTTCGTCGAAAAGGCGGCGGGCGGCGAAATGCGGCTCGGCGCGCTGGCGGATGTAGTACAGGCCGACATCGAATTCCGCGGGCGACAACGACGCGAGCCCGTCGCGCACGATCATTCTGATCTTGACGTTCGGATGTGCCGCGCGAAACGCGCCGAGCCGCGGCGTGAGCCACAGCACCGCCACGCCGGATGAGCACGCAATCGTCAACTCCAGGTCGCCATAGCGTTTCATGACATCCAGCGTGGCTTCGGAGCAATTGGCCAGCAGCCACTGCACGTGCTTCGCGTAACCTTCGCCGGCGATGGTCAGACGTAACGCGCGGTGCTCACGCACAAAAAGCGAGCGGCCAAGGAAGTCTTCCAGCTGTGCGATCTGCCGGCTGATCGCACTCTGCGTCAGATGCAGTTCCGCGGCCGCTTTGGTGAAACTGGCATGGCGTACGGCCGATTCGAACGCGACGAGGCATTGGAGCGGAGGCAATGGGGCAATACGCATGATGAGAGATGCCGAGTGAGGATCCCACCATCATAGCGGGAGAGCCTCGGTCAAATCATGCGCAAGCTGGCGTTGCGCGAGCTGCCGCGGGCTTGGCAAACTTGCCGCCGGGCGAGGCGGTCAATGGCTCGGCGCCAGTTCCTCTTCGCGCTCCAGCGAGCGCGTGCGCGCGAGTTCCGGGAAGAAGCGCATCCATAGCAGGGCAACCGCGATGGTCGCTACACCACCCACCAGTACAGCGGGTTGCGCCCCCCACCATCCCGCCGTAACACCGGATTCGAATTCGCCCAATTGATTCGAGGTCCCAATGAAAAGCGAATTGACCGCGCTGACGCGCCCCAGCATGTCGTCCGGCGTACGCAGTTGCACGAGCGACAGGCGCACCACCACGCTGATGGTGTCCGATGCGCCCAGCACCATGAGCGCGGCGAGCGACACGAGGAATTGATGCGACAGCCCGAACACCACCGTGGCCGCGCCGAACGCGATCACGCCGCCGAACATCGCCGCGCCGGGCCGGTTGCGCAGCGGGAAATGCGCCAGCCAGATGGTGCCCGCCAGCGCGCCGATGGCCGTGCCCGAGCGCAACAGCCCGAGGCCGAGCGGCCCCGTATGCAGGATATCGCGCGCGAAGACCGGCAGCAGCGCGGTCGCGCCGCCGAACAGCACCGCGAACAGATCGAGCGACAGTGCGCCGAGAATGACCGGCTCCTTGCGAATGAAGGCAATGCCCGAGAATACCGAGTGGAGCGTGACGGGCGCGCGGTTTGCCGGCCTGGCCCGTAGCGGGATGCCCCACACGGCCGTGGCTGCGGCCGCGAATGACAGTGCGCAGGCGAGATAGGCCGCGCCGGGGCCGATGCCGTAGAGCAGACCACCCAGCGCCGGACCCGCGATCTGGGCAGTCTGATTCGCGGACGTGGCCCATGCCGTCGCTTTGGGCAACTGCCCGCGCGGCACGACGCCCGGCAACAGCGACGCCACCGCGGGCGACTCGAAGGCGCGCGCCGCGCCGACGCATGCGGCCAGCACATAGATGACCGGCGCGCTGATCCAGCCGCCGAAAGTGCCGGCAGCGAACAGCAACGCAGCGACGCTTTCGAGGCTCTGGCAGATCGCCGCGATTCGCCGGCGGTCGTAACGGTCGGCGACATGGCCGACGACGAGCGTCAGCACGAACATCGGCAGAAATTGCGCGAGCCCGACGAGGCCCAGTGCGAAGGCGCTATGCGTGAGCGCGTAGATGTGCCAGCCCATTGCCACGGCGAGCATCTGGAACGACAGCGACGAGAGAATGCGGGTGCACCAGAAACGTTGAAATGCAGGCTGTTTCGGCAGACTAACGGATGAGGAACCGGACGGGTCGGCGGGCTCTGGGGGCATGGGCTTCTTGGTCTTGACTGGGCTGGCGGGAGCGGCAGCTAGTTTAGAGCAAGATGCCCGGCTTTGCTTTACGGGTCCGCGCGGCATCTCTTGCCGTGATGACACGACCGGTTACCCGCAGTGACGCGGCAGCGTTGCGGCGCCACCTTACGCCAACTTCAGACGAGCACCACCGGACGCGCGCGGGTGAAGCGCGACTCGACGAGCCGATACGAGAGGCCGCCGAGCGCCGCCGTCATCACGATGCCGGTCACCACGGCGACCAGATAGGCAAGCCGCACATCCGTGAAGTTGCGTTGCGCGGCCAGCACAATGGCAGGATAAAAGGGCAAGTGCCAGATATACAGGCTATAGCTTGCGCGTCCCATGGAAGCGAGCGGCTTGAATTCCAGCGCACGCACGATCGCTGAGCGCTGGGACGAATGGGTGACCTGGTAAATCATCAACGCGAGCGACACAGCCAGAAGCGTATAGCCAAACGTCTGAAGCCATGCCAGGGTCTTGAACGGCACGTCTGAAAGTGCGAGGGCAATCCAGATCCATATGAACATCGCCGCGCCGAGCACGCCCGCCGCTGATGATGCTCCTGAACGAATACGGGCGGGCACGAGGGCTAACAGGCAACCCGCCGCGATCGAGTCGATCCGGCAAAGCGTGAATGTGTAGATGCCATTGTCGGATATGCCGGAGAAATGGCATATCACCCTGAAGGATATCGCCATCAGCAACAGCCCCACGGCCGGGCGAAAGTACGAGCGGCAACGGGCGACGAGAATCGGGAAGACAAGATAGAAATGCCATTCCACCGCCAGGGTCCAGAAATGCGCCATGGAGAAATGTTGATCGGCAAGTGCGACCCGGTCGCCCAGCAGCGATTGCAGGCTGGCCGTGAATGTCCATAGCAGATGCTCGTTTTTCAATACCTTGCTATGCGGCTCGGTCAGTAGCGCTACGAGCGTGAATATCAACAGGCTTGCGAAATAGGCCGGCAGCAACCTGACTGCCCGGCGCCGAATGAACGTCGTGTATGACGCTATTGAATCGACTGGCCGGTTCAATAGCGTCGTGGTGATCAGAAAGCCTGAGATCACGAAAAACACGTCGACGCCCATCCAGCCGGTCGAAGCAATACGCACTACGGCGGTCCATGCGCCGCCTAGTTCGGCCAGACGGCCGGAAAAATAGCTCGTGTAGTGAAACAGGACGACCAGCATCATGGAAATGGCCCGAAGTCCATCGAGGCCGGCTACGTAGCGCAAAGAGCTTGCTTCTCGGATGCTGTGTGTTTCCATCCTCGCATTTTACAGATTACAGAATGCGCGGGGATTGTAATATTCGGAAACATCGGGAGGCGGTGCGGCGCACCACTGCGCTCAGGTCATCGACCCTGAATCCACGTTTCTCTCATCGCGACCGCGCGGCCGGGCTTTTGGCTGGTTCGCGGACGCGAAGCTCTGCACGAACTGCTCGAAACCCTGGACCGGAAGCGGCTTGCAGAAAAGGAAGCCCTGATAGGCGTGGCATCCCGCCACGGCAAGAAAGTCTCTTTGCGCTTCCGTCTCGACCCCTTCGGCGATCACGCCGAGATTGAAGCTTCGCGCAAGCGCAACGATGGTTCTGGCAATGTCGGCGTCGTTGGGGTCTTCCAGAATGTCGCGCACGAAGGAGCGATCGATCTTCAACTGGTCCAATGGCAAGCGTTTCAGGTAGGACAATGAGGAATATCCAATGCCGAAGTCATCGAGCGAGAACGTCACGCCTCGGGCTCGAAGCGCGCTCATTTTTTCGATGATGTCCTCGACGTTTTCAACGAGAACACTCTCGGTCAGTTCCAGCTTCAGCCTGTCCGCCCTCGCCCCTTTTCGGTGGATCACTGCCAGCACGCTCGCCACGAAGTCCGGTTCACGAAACTGCCGGGCGCTCACGTTCACCGCGATCGACAGATGCGCCATCGAGGGCTGCGTGGCCCATCGCGCGAGCTGCGCACAGGCCGACTCCAATACCGCTCGCCCAATCTCGAGGATCAGGCCGGTCTCTTCCGCAAGCGAGATGAATTCGCCCGGAGGGATCAGGCCGCATACCGGATGCTCCCAGCGCACCAGCGCCTCGGCACCTGCTATGAAGTCACCGTCCACGACCTGCGCCTGGTAGTGAAGAACGAACCGGTTCTCCTCGATGGCGTTGCGCAGCCCCACCTCGAGCTCGGCCCGTTTCAGCACGGTCGTTTGCATCGCGGGGTCGAAGAAGCACATGGCATTGCGGCCACGCTCCTTGGATTTATACATGGCCAGATCGGCCTGTTTGAACAGTTCGTCGGTGGAAGTCTGCTCTCCGTGGAAGACCGTGACGCCGATGCTCGCGGTACTGCGGAACTGAACGCCATTGAGCTGGTACGTGCGCCCGAGCACCGTGAGGATTTTCTCGCCTATCGCTTCGGTTTCCACTGTCGCGGCCGCCTGGTCCAGGCTTAAATTGCCGAGTACGACAACGAACTCGTCACCTCCCACGCGAGCGACGGTGTCTCCCTTGTTGACACTGCTGGACAGCCGGTACGCCACATGCCGGAGAAGCAGATCGCCTTTGTCATGCCCAAGCGTATCGTTCAACGTCTTGAAGTGATCGAGGTCGATGAACATGAGCGCACCGCACACATTGTTCTCGCGGCTAGCCACCATCGACTCGCGCAGGCGGTCCAGAAGCAGTGCCCGATTGGGCAGGCGGGTCAGCGTGTCGTAGAACGCCAGTTCGCGGATCTTCTCCTCGGACTTCTTCCGCTCGGTGATGTCACGCCCGCTCGTACGAAAGCCGACAAAGTCTCCTCTCGCATTGCTGATCGGAACCCATGAGACCGATAACCAGAGCAGCGACCCATCCTTGCGCACGCAACGAAACTCCAGATCGTCGCCGCGAGAGCCCTGAAGCCCCTTCCGGAATTCCGGTGCAACGCGCGCTATGTCGTCCGGATGGATCAGCGTGCGCGCGAAGTTGGGCATGGCCATGCATTCGTCGACCGTGTAGCCCGTGTAATGATCGACGGACGGATTGATCCAGCGCGGCTTTCCGTCCGGCCCCCACCAGATCTCCAGGTTCACCGTGCAATCGGCGATCGCGCGAAATTTCTCCTCGCTTTCGCGCAGCTCGCGCGTCATCGCCGAAGCCAGCCGGATGGCGCGCTCCCGCCCCGTCACCATGAGCCAGGTCAGAAGCGCCAGCAGCAGACTCAAACCCATGCCGGCGCCGGCAATCAACGCCTCGGCGTTACTGCCCAGCCGCGATCGGAATTCGTCGGAGGCGTTCATCGAGAGCGTCCAGTCGCGCCCGTCCACCACCAGGTACTCGTTCGCCGAGATCAGCGCGGGCGCGTGCCGGCTGCTCGCCGCCCGGCTGCCATACAGAAGCGCCGAGTCCGATGGCGCGACGCCGTCGTACACGGCCAGCGAGACGCCGGCCGGCTGTTCGCCGTAGAGGCTTGCCATCACATCGTGCATCCGGAACGACGCGTAGACCCAACCTCTAATGTGCGCCCGGCGCTGCGCGACGTTCTCCTGCGTTTCGCCGGCGGCGTAGATCGGCAGGTACATGATGAACCCCGGCCGGGGGTCCGAATCGATGTCGACCGAAAGCCGCACTCTTCCCGAAACGGCCGCCATGCCGGAGTCGCGCGCCCGCTCCATGGCGGAGCGCCGCACCGGATCGTTCCAGGCGTCGAAGCCGGGCGAACTGCGTGAGAGGCCGACATAGGGCTCGCGCTGAACGATCGGCGCATAATCCTCGCGCCGCCCCGCGGGCTCGATCGTATAGCCGGGAATACCTGCCTCGCGCATTTTCGCCACATGGCTCGCCTTGCGCGCCGCGGGCACCCATTCGACGACGCCGACGGCGTGGACCCCGGAAAAATTCGCGTCCAGATTGAGCGCGCCGACATAGCGCCGGAACCTGTCGCGATCGATCATGCCGTTCGCGGCAAAGAGGCTCTGCACCCCTCGCAACATGAGCTCGTAGGTGGCCATGCGCTGTTCGATGCGACCGGCCGCGTCGCCCAAGGTGTAGTCGAATTGAGTGCGCAGCTCTTTGCTGGTCGCTTGCCGCTCGTGGTTCCACACCGTCCACGTCACGCAGAGCGACGCGGTTAACACGAGCAGCGGCAGCAGGACGGAGCGCAGCCGGGTCACGGCGATGCCTTGAAGTTCACCATGGCATTGGCCAGTTCCGGCCTGAAATACTTCTCGAAGATGCGCAGCACCGTCCCGTCGGCACGCATCTCGTCCACCAGTGCCCGCCACTTCTTCCGTTCGGCCTCCGGGAGCGCTTTCTTCGACATGATCAGTCCATGCGGCACGGACGGATCATTGAATTCGATGATCGTCGTGACGTCGCGGATCTTTTTCTCTTCCAGCGCGGGATAGTCGAATGGCTCGATAATCATGCCCTGGATGTGCCGGAGAATGAGCGCCTGGTAGAGCGGCTCGAGTCCGCCCGCCTGGCTTACCCGGTTTTCCGAAGTCAATTTGTCGACCAATCGATTGGCCGAGTCGCTATAGCGAAAACTGCGGATCACACCGAGTTGAGCGTGCCCGTCGCGCTCGAACTCCGCGACGTCATGGATACCCGCGTCTTTGCGGACGAGCAGATAATATTTGTTGCTGAAGTACCATGCGAACGAAGCATATTGGTTGCGTTCGTCATTCGCGATTCCGGAAAGACTGAAATCGAGCGCGCCCGACTCGATCAGCTTCCAGATACGCGCCCGCGACATCAGGCTGACCTTGATCTGGCAGCCGCTACGCCGGATCAGCTCGTCGGCGAAGTCCTTGTCGATACCGCTGTCGGTATCGAGCGAATAGAGCAGGCCGTGGTCGTGCAATCCGAGCGTGAAGGGCCGGGAGCAATCCGGGGCGGCCGCCGGGACGTTGCTCACACAACATACGGCCAATAGCACACCGCCAAGCCAGTTTCGAATCACAGCGCCTCCGTAGCGGAATGTCGCATCATTTAATTCTTATCCATGCCCGCGGATTTGGCGGCAGATTCATGCCGCTTTTCCGTGGAAAATCCGGCCTAGTCGCGCATTTTAGGATGCTTTGCAGGGGCAATGCGTCGTCGATGCGCAACGAGCGTCCAAATTTTGCTTTCGCAAAACCTCTGCACGGACTATCGGCACCGCCTTGCGATTCTTAAGGACGCCGGGCGCGAAGAAACGAAACTTCACGCGCGACAGGCGGCAGCGTTTCCTGAAACGGCAACGTTGTTGCATCATGTTCGAACGCCTGATGGACCACCTGATGAACCGCAAATGCAAAAACCCCGTAAGCATTTGAACTTACGGGGTTTTTAATTCGGGTTCCTGGCGGAGAGAGGGGGATTCGAACCCCCGATAGGCTATTAACCTATACACGCTTTCCAGGCGTGCGACTTAAACCGCTCATCCATCTCTCCGGCGGGGAGCCGAATTATAGCAAACTTCGCGCCCTGCGCCACACCCCTCGCGCAAACCAGCCTACGGATGCCGGATATAGTCCACCAGCGCCCGCGTATAAGCGTCGGGTTTGCGATCGATCAGACTCACGCCGATCGCCACCAGAAACCCCGCCGGCACGCCGAACACGCCTGAGCTGATCGGCTCGATTCCGAACCAGCGCGCGCCGGCGAAGCCCGTCATCTGCGTGAAGAACGGGTACGTGGACACAATGTAATAGATGCACACCACCAGTCCCGCCACCATGCCCGCCACCGCCCCGAGCCGCGTGGTGCGCTTCCAGAACACGCCCAGCACCAGCACGGGAAAGAGGCTCGACGCCGCGAGCGAAAACGCGGCGCCCACCAGAAACAGAATGTTCCCCGTATTGAGCGACGCCACATACGACGCAAAGAGCGCCACCCCCAGCAACAGGATCTTCGAGATCGTCACGCGCCGCTGGCTCGACGCGTTGGGATCCACCATGTGGTAGTACACATCGTGCGACAACGCATTGGCGATGGTGAGCAGCAAGCCGTCCGCGGTGGAGAGCGCCGCGGCCAGCGCGCCCGCCGCGATCAACCCCGACATCACATACGGCAGCCCCGCGATCTCCGGCGCGGCGAGCACGACCATGTCGGGCTGCATCTGGATCTCGCTCCAGCGCACGATGCCGTCGCCATTCGTATCGGCGAGCCTGATCAGGCTCGGCTCCACCTTGCGCCATTGCATGAGCCACTGCGGCAAGTCGGCGAAGTGATGGCCCACCAGGTTGGTCAATATCTCGTACTTGATCAGCACCGCCAGCACCGGCACCGTCAGATAGAACAGCGCGACGAAAAACAGCGTCCAGCCGACGGAGCGTCGCGCGGACGCGACCGAGGTCGTGGTGTTGAAACGCGTCAGAATATGCGGCAGGCTCGCCGTGCCGAGCGACAGGCACAGCAGCAGCGAAAGAAAATTGCGCTCATGAATGCGCCGGTCCTGTTCGGTCGCGGCGGGGAACGGCTCATGCATCGGCACCGGGGCGGCTGCCCGTGTCAGCATTTCATCGCGTCGCTGGGTCCAGACGATCTGCGCGGCGGCGGCATCGCGCGGAAACAGCTCGAGCGCCCTTTCGCGCTCCTTGATCTCGCGCAGCGGGCCGTTATGGCGGCGCAGATCGGCGACTTCCTGCGTGAGACGCTGCTTCTCGTCGACGAACGATTGCGGCAACGTGTCGAGCCGCATCTGCATCAGCGCGGCACGGCGGCGATAATCGTCGCGCACGGTCTGCTCGAGCGGTGCCTCGCGCACCTGCTTCTCGAGGCCTTCGACACGCTCCATCAAGCGGCCATAGCTGAATTGCGGAACCCAGCCGAGGCCGTCCTTGTGCGCGATCATCGACACGGGAATCAGAATCGCCGCGATCAGAATGATGTACTGCGCGACCTGCGTCCACGTGACGGCGCGCATGCCGCCGAGAAACGAACACACCAGAATGCCCGCGAGTCCGCAGAAAATGCCGACCGCGAAATCCACGCCGATAAAGCGCGTCGCGATCAGGCCGACGCCCTGGATCTGCGCGACCAGATAAACGAACGAGCACAAGACCGCCGCCAGAGCCGCGAGGCCGCGCACCGCATTGCTCGAAAAACGCGTGCCGAGAAAATCCGGAATCGTGTAACGCGCGAGCTTGCGCACATACGGTGCGAGCAGGAAGGCGACGAGGCAATAGCCGCCCGTCCAGCCCATCAGATATGCGAGACCGTCATATCCGGTCGCATAGATCGAGCCGGCAAGACCGATGAACGAGGCCGCCGAAAGCCAGTCGGCGGCGGTCGCCATGCCGTTGAAGGCGGACGGCACGCGCCGCCCCGCCACATAGTATTCGACCAGATCGGACGTGCGCGACAGCAGGCCGATCACCGCATACACCGCGATCGGCACGAACAGGAACACGTAGCCGATCCACACGCCCGGACCCGTGGTGCGCTCGATACGCCACATGACATAGATGAACAGCAGGAAGCCGAGCGTATAAAGCGCGTAGGAGCGGATCAGCCGGTTCGCGAGTTTCATCGGCTCAGTTTCCGCGCGTGGTGGGTGCGTCGGCGCCGGCGTCCGCCACGAAGGCGCGTTGCAGCCGCCGGTCGGCACGCTGCATCAGCACGATATACACGACGATGAGCGCCAGGTAGAGCAGGATCGCACCCTGCGCGCCGAAGTAGAACGGCAACCGGAAACCGCCGATCCGCACCTGCGCCAGAGCCGGCGCCATCAGCGGCAAGACGAACGACACGATGAAGCCCACGGTCATCAACGCCGCAATCAATGCGAGGTTGAAGCGCCAGTACGTCTGGTGCGCGCGCGCCATCGCCGCCGAGACCAGAGGCGGTTCGGGCGGAGGATTGAGCGTAGCGTGAGAGGAATGGTGCGGCGCGGCCATGCGCCTATGTATCAAAAAGCCACCGGGCAGGCAATCGGGATTGTCCGCGCGGTGGCTTCAAAGAGCTGACTCAGTGACCGAAGACTGCTTTGGATCAAGCGCGCATCTCCGACACGCCCTTGTCGTTTACGCCCGTCGACATGGGCAAACTACATGGGCAAACCCGGGCTCAGAGCGATTCGCCAAGCTGATCGAGAATCGCCGGGTTCTCCAGCGTGGACACGTCCTGGGTGATTTCCTCGCCCTTCGCCAGCGAGCGCAGCAGGCGGCGCATGATTTTGCCCGAACGCGTTTTCGGCAGATTTTCGCCGAAACGGATGTCCTTCGGCTTGGCGATCGGACCGATCTCCTTGCCGACCCAGTTGCGCAGTTCGTTGGCGAGCTTGACCGCTTCCTCGCCTTCCGGACGCGCGCGCTTGAGCACCACGAACGCGCACACGGCTTCACCGGTTGTCGCATCGGGGCGCCCCACCACGGCCGCTTCGGCGACGAGCGGGTTCGACACCAGCGCCGACTCGATCTCCATCGTGCCGAGCCGGTGGCCCGACACGTTGAGCACGTCGTCAATACGGCCCATGATCGTGAAGTAGCCGGTTTCCTTGTCGCGCACCGCGCCGTCGCCCGCTAGATACAGCTTGCCGCCGAGTTCTTCGGGGAAGTAGCTCTTCCTGTAGCGGTCCGGATCGCCCCACACGTTGCGCAGCATGGACGGCCATGGACGCTTCACCACCAGAATGCCGCCCTGCCCGTTCGGCACGTCCTGGCCGGTTTCATCGACCACCGCCGCCATGATGCCGGGCAGCGGCAACGTGCACGAACCCGGCACGAGCGGCGTGGCGCCCGGCAGCGGCGTGATCATGTGGCCGCCGGTTTCGGTCTGCCACCAGGTATCGACGATCGGGCAGCGGCTGCCGCCCACGTTCTCGTAATACCAGACCCAGGCTTCCGGGTTGATCGGCTCACCGACCGTGCCGATGATGCGCAGCGTGGACAGGTCGTAGCTCTTCGGATGCACTTTCCCGTCCGCGTCGGCGGCCTTGATCAGCGAGCGGATCGCGGTCGGCGCTGTATAGAACAGCGACACCTTGTGCCTCGCGATCATGTCCCAGAAGCGCCCGGCGTTCGGATACGTGGGCACGCCTTCGAACACGACCTGGGTGCCGCCGAGCGTCAGCGGACCATAGGTGATGTAACTGTGGCCGGTGATCCAGCCGATGTCGGCGGTGCACCAGAACACGTCGGCGGGCTTCCAGTCGAAGGTCCACTTCATGGTCTGCGCGGCCCACAGCAGATAACCGCCGGTGCTGTGCTGCACGCCCTTGGGCTTGCCGGTCGAACCCGAGGTGTACAGGATGAACAGCGGATGCTCGGCGCCGACCCACTCGGGCGCGCACTGATCCGATTCGGCTTGCGCGAGCTCGTGCATCCACAGATCGCGGTCCGCGTTCCAGGCGATCTTGCCGCCCGTGCGCTGATACACGATCACGCTCTTGACCGCTTCGCAGCCGCCCATCGCGAGGGCTTCGTCGGCGATGTTCTTCAGCGGCAGCGCCTTGCCGCCGCGCATCTGTTCGTCCGACGTAACCAGCGCGACCGCGCCCACGTCCACCAGCCGTTCATTGAGCGACTTCGACGAGAAGCCGCCGAACACCACGGAGTGCGTGGCGCCGATTCGCGCGCAAGCCTGCATCGCGACGATGCCTTCGATCGACATCGGCATGTAGATCACTACACGGTCGCCCTTCTTGACGCCGCGCTTCTTCAACGCGTTCGCAAAGCGCGAGACGCGCTGCAGCAGATCCTGGTAGGTGACGTTGGTGACGGTGCCGTCGTCGGCTTCGAAAATGATCGCGACACGCTCGCCGTTGCCGGCCTCGACGTGACGGTCGATGCTGTTATACGACGCGTTCAGTTGACCGTCCTCGAACCACGTGTAGAACGGCGCGTTCGATTCGTCGAGCACCTTGGTGAAGGGCGTGTTCCAGCTTAGCGTCTCGCGAGCGAGGCGCCCCCAGAAACCCTCGTAATCGCGTTCCGCTTCGGCGGCGAGCGCCCGGTACGCGTCCATGCCGGAGATGGTCGCACCTGCCGCTACTTCTGCGGAGGGCGGGAAAACGCGGCGTTCCTGAAGAACCGATTCAATCGCAGACATCGACAACCCCTTGGTGAAGATGAAACGTAAAACCTGTGCAGACGCGTGGCACGCGTCGTATCGTATGGCGCCCGAAAGCCGCGGCGGGTGTCTCCAACCCTCGGTGACCTGATCGCTCTGCCGCACTGCACCATGCGCGATCGCTCACCGACATGGAACAAAGATAAATGCCGCAACTTACCTGCTACTTACGCGCGGCGGTATGGTCGGCAAAGACATGTCCTGCCGCTTCTGATCTGCAATGTTAACCGATGCCATCCAGCTATGTCATGGCTGCATGGCAAAAGACACCGGCCCCGACGTCGCCATTGCCGATAGATACCCAGGGTTATTCCTGGGGAGATTCCGGGTTCGTGCGGTGAATGACGAGCGGCGTACTGCAGACCGAAGGCGTGAGACGGCGCGGCCCCTTTGCAATCCGGTGGACTCCACGAGGACGAGGGGACGAGGCCACCTCGGCGTATGCGGAGTGCCATGGCCGCAATCCCATAACCGCGCACCGCCATGCGGACGCATACTCGAACACGTCGGCCCGAGAATTTGCATTTAACTTAGGATTGGAAAGTAACTTTCAAGCCTGACTCCTCATGCCTCAAATCGCGTATCGGTTGCGATCGGCCAGATAGATGGTGCCTGTTTGATCACCGCGATACGCTTGAAGATCGAACTTGACCCGCTGTTTATCGGGGTCCAGCATGTTATCCACGACGACGAGGTTTTTCTTTCCGTGACCGGTCGTGACACCTTCGTTCAGCATGGCAAGGCGGAAGATTCCGTCCCTCTCTTTGCCGAAGAACTGATAGCTCACCACGCCGGATTCTCTCGAATAGGTCATCGCAATCGATCGGTCGAATAGCCGCATGGGTTGCCCCGTGGATGGCCAACCGAACACCTGTGGCGCATGTGACACCATCGTGACGGAATCCGCGCCCGCTTCCTGAGCGATCGCCTTCAGGTAAGGGGTCGCGGACGTGGCGAGACGCTTGCCGCGTTGTTGCATCGCTTGCCCGTAGTAGTCGAGCACGGCCGGATCGCCTCGCGTTCCAGAACCGATGTCGCCCATCGGTGCCGCGCCGGGCTTGTTGCCTTGCGATAACTCGAAGCGCTCGATGGCGGGTCGCATGGCGGGCGTATAAAACGAAGAAAACCAGTTCACCACCGGTGTCGCATTCAATACGGCCTTCTGATACTCGGTATGCAGTGCGCCGGCCTCCGCATCGAGCCCCTGCGCGCGCAGATCGTCGACCGACTTCCTAAGCGCCTCCGCGTGATAGATCTCGGCGAAATTCGGCAATAGCAACGGCGCGAGCGCCGCCGGCGGAAAAGCAAAAGATGCGGCCGTCGCGACGAGCCCGCCTATGAGTTGCACGGAGTCGTTGCCGACGTTCCATTTTGCCTGCTCATTTCCGGGGTTGCGGATCAGTTCCTTGATGTCGGAAGACAATTGTCCGACAGACGGTGCCAACCCGACCGCCGTGCCGAGCAGGGACAGTGCTTTCGACGACAGGGTCAGCAGCTTGCTGCCATCGATGTTGGCCACGGCGACGGCGTCGCCGGTGGTACTGAATGAATCAGCGACCAGCGACATCCGGTTCGCCGTGTTCGAGTCGTTCTTCACGTTCGCCGAACTCGACGCCAGTGCGAGCAGGTCGATCGGCAGCCAGTGGCCGTTGGCTTTTACGCTGTCCGGCAGCACTTTTTGTGTGGTTTCAGGAGGGTTGAAGCTTGTGGTCACGACCTCGGCCTGGACACTTCGCGATCGGCTTGGCGGTGCCGCCTGACTGTCCTGATCGCGCTGGATCACCGCCGTTTGACTGCCGTGATGATCCGTTATTGGCGGCGACTTTTGCGTGGCGCGTTGTCGGGTTTCGACATTCGCTTGAGATTCGCGATCGGTTTGCGGCCACCCGGCTTGAGAACCGGCATCGTGCCCATGTATTCGTTGCCGGGCATCCGGCTGCGTTGGTTGCCCAGTGCCGGGCGCCGCGCCCGGGTTGCGCGACACTGAACGGTCCGGGTTCGGCGGCACGGCTTGTACGTCGGCGTCGCGCTTCACGGTCGCTGTCTGAGTGGCTGCCGTGGACGTGAACGGCGCAGCCTGAACCGCTGTACCGATCCTGCGCCGGTCGGCAGTCTGCACGGAGCGGTCATGCCGATAGTGACTCGTTTGCGTTTCGCTGTGGTCCGTGCGCGCGATTGCCTGAACAGACTCGTCCACTTGACCCGCCGGGCCCGCGTACACATTCTGATGCTTCACATGGACACGATTCTGAGTGCCGGCATCGGCGAGCTGCGGCGTCGCCTGGCTGCCGTTATCCGTTGTTCCCGGCGAATCAGTCTGAACCTCGGCGTCACGCGCGTCTCGCCGGGTCTGAGTGGCTTCATGGACACGTTGCTTATCCGTTTGAGTACCGGCGTCATTGCTCGCCGGCCGATTCCCGGCCTCCTTCTTATCTTCGCCGTCCGCGCGGGCCTGCCGTTCTTCCGCCTGATTCGAATCTGTCTGGCTGAAGCGGCCCTGCGTGAAAACTGGCGTTTGCGTCGTCCTGCTGATGCGGGAACCATCCGTTTGAGTCCGTCTATCACGACTCGTTGCCGGTGAATGGGTCTGCGTGCCGTGCGACTGATGCAGTGGACCCATCGTTTGCGTAACCCGATCCCCTGTTCGGGGTGCGGCCGTTTGAGATTGCGTCGATGTCGAAGATGCGCGGAAGCGGACCAGCATGATCTCCTCGTGCGGATCGCGTTCAGGGAGAAGCGAGAACGCTCCCTGTCTCAACGGACCAGACAGATAATTGCGCGCAGTTGCCCGCTTATCCTCGACCTTCGAGAAATCGACCGCGTAGCCGATCGCATTGCCCAGCGCCTTGCCTGCCTGCAACGCGGCCAGCGTTGGCTTCTGGCTATCGTATGGATCCAGTGTCTTGCCCAACGAACTGAAGAACCTGCCGAGATTCGAGGCCATGCCATTCGCGGCATGCCCCATACGGTTTGCCGCGATCAGGCGCGATGAAAAGGAGCTGCTTCCGGGCAACGGCGGCCGGTCCTGCCACGTGTTCCAGGTAGACAGCAGAAGGCCGGTCTTGAAGTTCAGACTGTTGGAGAACGGCGTGGATACGGAAGGGGAAACCGGGTCGCGCGACGGGATGATCGGGGACCGTGGCTCTGCGCTTTGCGCGGCGGTCTCGTCAGGTTGACGCAGATCATTACCTGCGTTTGCGCTATCGCGTGCAGCCATGCCCGAAATGGAAGCAGTCATGTTTGGCCTCTGTAGGAGCGAGACGAGCAATCATTAAGACACGGCCCGTCGCGGCGATGTGGTATCGCTGCACCTCATCGAATCAAGCCCGTTCGATCCGGATGCAAGTGCAACGCCAAATCAACGTGTGGCACGCCACCGGCTCGTGCAGTCGTGATTACGTGGCGTGTCCTGTCGTCGCCGTGGACGTCTACGCCAGGTAATCCGTGTTGAAATGCGCGAGCACCGCCCCACTCCACGATCGCCTGTATCGATTCAGGCGTCGTGAACGTCACCCCGAGCAGGAGAAACCCCGGAACAAATCACAAATCATTAATCAAACTATAAATAAGTATGCCGAACGACATTTCAATCTCTCTACCATGTCACTCACGGAACCAATCTTTTGCCGTCGGCTACGTGGTTCCGCCTGCTTAGTCCAGCCGACTTTTTTTACTTCAGGAAAATCGACATGCTCCCAGCGATCCAGAACAATTACACCGCCTTCCAGCGCCAGATCAACATGAACAGTTATTCGTCCGGTGCAGCGTGGAAGCCGCACTCGCCCGCCTTCGAGCGCGGCACTCACAAACCGTGGGAGCAAGCCTCCAATATGTCGCGCGGCTACTACGAGAAGACGTCGTTCCAGATGGCCACGCACAACTCGCCGCATGGCTCGAGCAGCCAATATGTCGCGCAAACGAAGATGGTCAAGTGGGACAATGCGCCGGCCCACGGCAACTTCAGCTCAAACCCGAACGGCCGCAGGCTCGCATCGGACGACAAATGCCACGCAGGTTCAGTAAGCCGCAACTCGCCGGTCACCATCAGCGGCTTCACTGACAACCAGGGCACCATCAGTGCCGGCGATTTCTACATCCGCATCAGGAAGGCCGATTCGTCTGTTACCCTAATGAACAAGCAAACCGGCGTAACGAATGTAATTAAGGGCGATCCGCATTACGGCGATAAAATCACTTTCGACGGCTCGATCGACTTCCAGATTCCGGGCGGCCACCTCACGGTCGACACGGGGCCGGCCACGAAGGGAGCGGCCGCCCCCTACGCAACACAGGCAACCCTCCAATTCAACGGCAAGACGTATCAGATCCAAGGTATCAGCCAGGAGGACAAAGCCCCGCTCACGGTGAATCAGACCTCCAATGCCCGTCCGCCGCACGGCATGAGGCTCGTGGCCACGAACGACAGCAATGGCTTTATCAACCCGCAAACGGGCAAGGCACCGACGCAGAGCGACTTCGACCAGTACAAGAAGTCGAACCATCTTCGATAAAACTGGGCCGCCCGGGCGATAGTCATCGCCCGGTAAGCGGAGCCCGATATCCGGCGGCCGCTCGGCAGCGGACCCTCAAGCCGGCGAGGTTCATGCGATGTAAAAAAGCCGGACGTCCAGGGCCGTCCGGCTTCATTGCGTCCAATCATCCGCAGAATCGTCCAGGCTATGGCCTGGCTGCTATCCCGTCTCACGCATTCGCACCAGACATTCGCGAGCACGTGCGCTGGCATCTTCCTGCCGGATCGTCTCGCGCCGCCAGGACGCCAGCGCTCGCACCGCCGTTTCGCGCGCCTCGGCATGCACCTTCTGCGCTTCGACCAGATGAGCACGCAGCATCGGCGCGAGCGCGTCGTGCGCGCGCAACGTCGCATGCCACTGCCGGCTAGCGCGCGGGTCGCGTCGGCAAGATGCAAGCACTCGCCGCCGCTCTTCGGCGTGGCGTTCCAGCGCGGCGATCCTCCCAGCCACCCCATCTGCCGCCAGACGCTCGTCGCGACGCGCATCCACCACCTCGCGCAGCCGGCGCTGCACCCGCAAGCGCCGCACTCGCGCGAGCACGCGCCAGAATTCCGCCAAGCTCGCGACGCTCTGCGTCATGCCGGATGAGCGCCGTCACACAACGCATGCAACTGCCTGCGCGTGTCGTCCCAGCCGCAGCGCGTGTCGTACCGCTGGCGCAAGAAGCTCACGATCGCCGCGCGCCGGTCGATGGCCTGGTCCGTGTCCGCGTCGTTGCCGCGCTGGTATTCACCGATCTGCAGCAACAGTTCGACCTCCTCGTAGCGCGAGAGCCAGTCGCGCACGCGGTTCGCATCCGCCTGATGCACGGCCGCAGAGACGCGCGTCATCAACCGGCTTCGGCTGCGCAGGATGTCGATGGCGGGATAGTGTCCCGCCGCGCCCAGTTTCGACGAAAGCTGGATATGCCCGTCGAGCAGCGAGCGCGCCTCCTCGGCAACCGGATCGGAGAGATCGGCTTCGTCGGCGAGCACGGTGTAGAACGCGGTGATGCTGCCCCGCGCTGTCACGCCGGCCGCTTCGATCAGGCGCGGCAACTGCGCAAACACGCTGGGTGGGAAGCCGCCTCGCAGCGGCGGCTCGCCGACCGCCAGCCCGAGCTCGCGCAACGCGCGCGCATAGCGGGTGAGCGAGTCGAACAGCAACAGGACGTTGCGTCCGCTCGCGCGCAGTCCTACCGCAACCTGCGAGGCGAGCTCCGCCGCCTTGATCCGCTCCGCTGCGGGACGGTCGGATGTCGCGGCGATCACGATCGTCGAGGCACGCCGTCGTTCCAGGTGATCGTGAATGAATTCGGCCACCTCGCGGCCGCGTTCGCCGATCAAGGCGACCACGATCGCATCGGTCGACGCGCCGTTCGCGATCATGCCCATGATCGTGCTCTTACCGCCGCCGGCGGGCGCGAAAATGCCGGTGCGCTGGCCCACGCCGCAAGTTAGCAGGCCATCGATCGCGCGCACGCCGGTGGCAAACGGCGTCGCGATGACCGGGCGCTCGAGCGGATTGAGCGTCGCCCCCGCCTCGGCTTGTGCCGCCGCGCTCGCGAGCGGCCGTGGCGCAGGACCGCCGTCGAGCGGATTGCCGAGACCGTCGACCACGCGGCCGAGCAGCTCCGCCGCGTCGAACGTCCCCCAGGCCGAGCCGCAGCCTTGCACTTCGGTGATGTCCGAGAGGCCGTTCAGGCCGGCAAGCGGCATGACCAGCGCGCCATCGTGCGCAAATCCGACCACTTCTCCGTATTGCGCCTCGAGCGTATCCGGCCGCACGAGGCGCACCTTCTCGCCGATCCGCAACGACACGCCCACCACCCGGGCGATCACGCCGCGCGCTTCGATTACCCGGCCGCGCAACGTCGGTGCTGAGAGAAACACCGGCACGGTTTTTCCCATCGAGGACATCGTGTTCTCCTTCATGCCTCGCCCAGCGTCGCGACAGCCTGGACGCGGTAGACGTCGAGCGGAATCTCTTCGATGGCCAGAACGTCGACGCGCCGCCCGAAGTCGTGCAACAGCCGCGCCAGGTGCGGACGCAAAACCGCATTCGTCACGATCAGCGCAACTCCGTTCATGTCCGCGGCGAAAACCCGTTGCGCCCGCTCCAGTTCCTCCACCGAAAGCACGCATTGCGGTTCACCGTCGACACCGCTTCTGATCTGCGCTTCGAGCTCGGCTTCCCATGACGGCTCCAGCACCGCCGCGAAGATCGTCCACGACTCCAGATCGGCATGCCCGCGCGCGATCTGCGGCCCCAACTGGATGCGCGCCTGCCGCACCATCCGGTCGGTCGTGCGCTCGGCCGCCGGCACGCGGACGACGGCTTCGAGAATCGCGCGCAGATTGCGGATCGGCACGCGCTGCTCCAGCAATTGCCGCAGCACGCTGGCGAGTTGAACCGTGCTCACGGCCTGCGCCGCCTGACCGACCAGCTCGCGAAATTCGATCGAGAGCTGATCGAGCAGAAAGCGCGTCTCCTGCGTGCCGATAAAATCAGCCGCCGAGCGCTCGCACACTTCCGCGAGGTGATCGCATAGCGCCTCGTCGACGCTCGCCTTGTGGATCTCCGGATCGTCGAGCGAGGCCGCCGTCGCGCTCGGTACCCAGACCGATTTCGCGGCACGCGGCCGGTAGCCCGCCACGCCGTCGAAAACGATGCGGCTCTCGTCGCCGCTCACCAGCGTGTGTGCGCCAACCAGCGTGCCGCTCGCGAACGGCACGTCTTCGATATCGACCACGTAGCGCTCGGGCGCGAGCCGCGAATCGCGCAACAGCGCGAGACCCGGAAACGGCACGCCCAGCTCCACCATCAGCTTGCGGCGCAATTGACCGAGCTGGCGGTTCAACGCCTCGGGCCGCAGTGCGTCGAACGCCTCGAGACCGAGCCGTAAGCGCAACGCCGCACTCGTGCCCAACTCGACGTCGTCGAGAATACGCGGTACGTAATTGCCGCCGTCGCGCGTCATCCCAGGCATTAGCGCGCGCTGCGAGTTGGTCGCGAGCGCGGCGTTGCGCATCAGCGTCAGCGCGAGCGCGAGCAGCAGGCCGCCGGCCACGAGGAACTGGACATGCGGGAAACCGGGAATCGCACCAAGCGACAGACACGCCACGCCGGCCATGACGATCGCTTTCGGATGCGCCGCCAGTTGCCGGTAGATGTCGCTGCCGAGATGGGCGTCCTTGCCGTCGGCGGCGCTCACGCGGGTGACCAGAATGCCCGCGGCCACCGAGACGATCAGTGACGGAATCTGCGACACGAGGCCGTCGCCGACAGTCAGGATCGTGTACGTGTGCAGCGCGTCGCCGAACGACATGCCGCGTTGCGCGATCCCGACCGCCAGTCCGCCCACGATATTCACCAGCGCGACGACGAGGCCGGCCACCGCATCGCCCTTGACGAATTTCATCGCGCCGTCGAGCGAGCCGTAGAAATAGGTTTCGCGTTCGAGCGCCGCGCGCAGACGGCTCGCCTGGGCGGCCGTGATCACACCGTTGCGCATGTCGGCATCGATACTCATCTGCCGCCCTGGAATGCCGTCGAGCGTGAAGCGCGCCGCCACTTCCGCGACGCGGTCCGCGCCTTTCGCCACGACAATGAACTGGATTGCCGCGAGCACCACGAAGACCACCAGGCCGACCGCCACGTTGCCGCCCACCACCATTTCGCCGAATGCGCCGATGATCTGACCGGCGTGCGCATGAAGCAGGATCATTTTGGTCGAGGCGATTGCCAGCGCGAGGCGCAGCAACGTAGTGATCAGCAGCAGCGACGGAAAGCTCGCGAGATCCGCGGCTTTGGACACATACAGCGTGGTGGTCAGCATCGTCAGGCCCGCGGCGAAGCTCACGCAGATGAACAGATCGAGCACGAACGGCGGCACCGGCACGATCAGCAGTGCAAGTACCGTCAGCATGCCGATGCCGACGGCGAGGTCCGCATGACGTGCAAAAAAGGCCGACAGATCGTAGCGGCTGAGAATGGAACGGTTCGACATGTTATTGGCCAAGCTCCCGATGAAGCGCGCGTCGACGGCTTTTTACGTAGGGGTCGCCTTCGTCGTCGCGGAATTCGCGTTTGATTTCGTTTTTGTCCATGCGCAGGCCGCGCAGCCACAGAAAGCGCTGGACGAGATAGTCGGCAACGCCAGGCACGATCTGCGAAGCGGCCATCCAGGCGAGCAGATGCGAATGCGCGATTGCCGTATAGCCGAGATGCACCGGCACGGAAAATTCCCATGCCGGCGCCAGTTGCCTCAGCCAGGCTGCGAGTGCCTGCACGAACAGATACAGCAGGACGGTGAACTGGATGATCGTGAGCATGCTGTCCCACAGCAGGCGCAGACTGAACATCTGCTTGAGCCCATTGACAGGATTCAGGCGCTTGACGTCGGGCGTGACGCGCTTCCACGCGAGCAAGCCGCGCGTTTGCATCAGTTCCGGCACCAGAGCCGCCAGCGCGCCGACACCGAGCGCCGTCAACACCGGCGCGATGAACGCGTAAAGCGCGGCACAGGTCGACGCGAGCCGGTCGCCAAACTCGCGCGATGCGTCGAGCGTCGTGACGTGCACGATCAGCCGGCTGCCGAGTGCGTACAGATGCGGCGCCTCGATGAACAGATACAGCCACCAGAAGAGGCCGCCGAACGCCACCGTCAGATGCGTGCTCTTCGCGATCTCGCCGTCCGCGCGCGCGCGGCGGATCCGCTTGGGGGTGGGCGCTTCGCTCTTGTCGCTCATCGCAGATGGATCACGTGATCGAATGCGAGGCGCAACTGCGCGAACAGCGCAGGCACGCTCAGCACGGCGGCGAACGTCAGAACCGCGGCTTTCACGGTGCGCGCGGTCGCAAACGGATTGAGCCGCTTTGCATGCCGTGACATCAGGCCGAATGCGATGTCCACCAGCAGCACGAGGCCGAGCAACGGGCTCGCGAGACGCAAGCCCTCGGTCAGGGAATCCGCAAGATTGCGCAGTGCAAGCTGCCGGAATACGTCGACCAGATCGCCGCGCCAGCGGCCGGGGGGCCACAGTACCCACGCATCGGTAAAGAAGCCGAACAGCAGCGGCAAACCCGGCCCCGTGAACAGCGTCAACGCGGCGAACTGCAGAAACAGGGCTTCGAACAGCGCCGCTTCCTGCTGGAAGTGCGGGTCGTAAATCGCGGCGCTCGCATAGCCGCCCTGCTGGTCGAGCACGGCGCCGGCGGCTGCCGCCGCGTGAAAGATCGTGCCGAGCAGCATCCCGAGCACGGCGCCGGTCGCGACTTCGAAAAACATGGCGGTCCACAGGTGAGGCGGCCAGCCGACCTGCTGCGGCAGCATGGCGATCGTGACCAGCAGCGGCAGCCGCAACACGATCCCCAGCGAGCCGTTCTGGCCGAACGGAATCAGGCCCAGCGCCACGGTCGGCCGGATCGTGCAGAACGCGAAGCCTTCGAGATAGCGGAAATATTCCATGCTCAATGCAGGCGCCCCGCCGCAATATAGGTGAACACGTGGGCGAGAAAACGTGCGAGTTCGCGGTTCGCCCACGGCGCGGTGACCATCAGTACGAAGCCTACGCAGATGATCTTCGCGCCGTAGGGCAGGCTCTGATCCTGGACCTGCGTGATCGATTGCAACAGCCCGATCACCAGCCCAATCAGGGTGGCTACCGCAAGCGCGGGCAACGACAGCCAGAACACCAGCATCAGCGCGTCGCTGGACAACGTGGCGAGAGACAGCAGACCGCTCATTTGGCATAGCTGACGATAAGGCCGTGCATGAGCTTCGACATGCCCGACGCCGACACGAAGATGAACAGCTTCAACGGAATCGACACGGTGCTCGGCGAGAGCATCATCATGCCCATTGCGCTCAGCACGTTGGCGACTACCAGGTCCACCACCAGAAATGCGATGTAGAGCAGAAAGCCCGCTTCGAATCCGCTCGATATCTCGCTGATCAGGAACGCCGGTATCAGCAGTTGCAAGTCGGTGTCGTGCGCATCGTGCTCGGGGTCGATCCGCTTCGCCGCGCTGACGAGAAACTGCCGCTCTTCGAGCCGCGAGTGCTTGAGCATGAAGTCGCCGAGCGGGCCGCGCACGGCCTGCACGATTTCGGTGGGGCGCAGCATGGCGCCGTCGCCGGAATCGAGCGCGGCCTCGATCTTCGAAAGGGTCGGCGCCATGACGACGAGCGTCGCCGCGAGGGCCATACCCGAGATCACGAGATTGCTCGGCGCCTGCTGAACGCCGAGCGCGGAGCGCAGCAGCGTCAGCACGATGCTGAACTTCGTAAACGAAGTGGTCATGGCAACCGCGAGCGGCAGCAGCCCGAGCATGAAAAACAGGCTGATATTCTGCAGCGGATCGAACTGGGCGGTCATGCCGGCAGATCCTCCTGGGTGAGCCGCGTGACGCGCACGCCGAGCGCGCCTTCGATATCGATCAGCTCGCCGCGGGCAAACGGAATGCCCTGACACAGAAGCGTGACCTTGCGCTCCCGCGCGGGCAGCCGGAACGCGACGATCGAGCCTTCGCGCAAATGCGCCAGTTCGGCGACCGACAGCGACAACGTGCCGAGCACCGCCTCGAAGGCGAAGGTGATCGAGTCGATGGGCAGCAGTTCGCTGGTCATTTCGACGGGCGGGGTTTCATCAGTCATGACATGGTCTATCAAGGCGTACTCCTCAGTGAATTTCAACAGGATCCGGCACATGCCCATTCGCAACGGCACGCGCAGGTAACTCGAATGGCGATCGAACAGCAGCGCATCGCCCGGCGCGACCCTGCGCAGGCGCGGCAGCGATAACGACGGGCCCGGCAGGCAAATCGGCAGGCGCACATACAGGCGGCTCAACAACGCCTGCCTGGACTGCAGCGGTGGCGCGCGCAGCCGCAGCCATGCATCAACCGCCGGGCTGAGAAACGAAAAATGAGCAGTGCGACCGCTCACCGCATGGGTTACGGCGAGCCCGTATGCGCCCTGCTCCGGCGTGCCGTCGAACGCGACGCCGGTCAGCTCGATCGTGAAGCCGAACAGTCCTTCGAGCGCACACAGCCAGTCGTTCAACGCCTCGGCGACATGCAGGAGCGCCGCGTCGCCGCGCGCGTCGGCGACTGCCGGTGCCAACTCCGGCAGCAGCGCGCCGGCATCGCAGCCGGCGCTGAACGGCACCTGCCCGGCAACTCCGGACACCCGCAGCGGATAGCGCGCACGGCACGCCTCGAACTGCAGCGTGAAGCGCCGGGTGCCGACCGAGACCGCGTGCGGACTGCCAAAGTGGCGGATCGCCAGGTTGGTGCGCTCGACGTCCGCCAGCGTCACGGTCTCCATGTCGGGCCAGAGACTCATGCGACCTCCCGCGCGAAGGAACGCTGGACCACGCGGACTGCGTTGGGACGCGTTGGCGATGGTGGCGTTGTCGGCGTTGTCGGCGTTGTCGCCGTTGTCGGCGTTGTCGCCGTTGTCGCCGTTGTCGGCGTTGTCGGCGTTGTCGCCGTTGTCGCCGCTGTCGCCGCTGTCGCCGCTGTCGCCGTTGCCAGCGTTGCCAACGATCGCAAAGGCGTTGGCAACGGCGCCGCCAATGCGGCCAGTGTCTGCCGCACACCGTGCTCGATCGTGTCGAGCGCCGTACGCCCCGAGCCATCGGCGAAGCCGTATTCGCGCAGCACCTCTGCCACGCTGTCGCGGATGCCACGTTCCAGCGCCGGCAACTGGACCTTCAAACCGCCGTCGATCACACCGGACTCGGTTTCAATAACGCACGCATGCGCGGCCAGCCCCACGTCGGCGAGCACGCTGCATAGCGGCGCGCCGAACTCCTGCTCGAGCGTCGCGACGAGGCGCACGGCGTCATCGAAGTCGGCCGGCGTCACGCGCACCGACACCAGCCGTTGCGATTGCGCCACCCTGAGCGAGCGCCGCAGCTGATTGGACAACACCGTCGACGGCGGCAACTGGCCGACAATGTCGCTCACCACGCTGAGCACGATTTGCGTGAGCCTGTCCTCGAGACGATGCGCGGCAAACGCCGTCGCGGCCGTCCGCGCCACCTGTTCGCGCAGCGCCGCCGCCGTTCCGGCCGCGCGACCGCGGCGCCACGCGCGGCGCTTGAGTTCGCGCACCTGCAGGCCGAGCCGGCGACGCTCGTGCGCGACTTCGGCCGCACGGTCCGCGTCGACGGCGCGCAAACCTTCGAGCGATGCCAGTTCATGCATGCTCAGGTGCCCGTCGGATTCGATCCGCCAGCCACCTATTCGACAGATCAGCATCGATGCGCCTCCATCAGACGCCGCGCCTCGGCGACCAGCTCGCGCGCGTCGGCGGCGGACAGATCGAGCACGCGATAGCGGCAGGCGGCCTCGTAGATTTCGCGCGGCAAGCGCAGGCTCCACCAGAACGCATAGCGCGAGTCGGCAGCGGCTTCGAGCGACAGCGCCAGCCCCGCCGCGGTCATGTCGCGCCGGCTGAACAACGAGGGCGTGGGCTCCACATTCAGGGCGCGCGCCGCGGCGCGCGGATGCCGCTGAATCTCGGCGAGCAGCCGCGGCGCGACGCCGGCCGCAAACGCGGCGCGCGCCTGCGCCGCCACCACGCGGCGCAGCGAAGGCGCGAAGGCGAGCGCGGCGACGATCCGGCATAAGCGTGCGCACGCGGGCCGCGACCAGATCGGCAGCGCTGGCGGCACGTCGGCGAGCGCGACCCGCACCAGTTGCGGATAACGGCCGAACAAAAACGCGTGGGCGGCGCGCGCGGCCCGCTCGTTGCGCACGGGCCGGCCACCTTCGAGCCAGCTGTGATGCGCCCAGTTGGCGGGTGCGCAGGTATACGCGTGCTTCATGCGTCGCCTCCGGCGGGACTGCCGGACTTCGGATGAGTGCTTCCGGCTGGCGCGGCATCGCGCTTCTTCGGCTTGAACCACGTACGCCGGCCCGAGCGCCACAGCCAGATGGAGCCGGTCATCAGCAACACCAGCAAGGCCAGCACGCCCAGCATCGCCGTGGCGCGCGACGGCGTGTAGCCGCCCGCCTCTGCGCAGGACGTGGCCGCGACGGCGCCGGCGGCGCTCGCGACATCGTCACCGGACGCGCAGTCGCCGGGAAAGGTCAGCACGGGCGTGACCGCGACGAGCGTCAGCGATACACGCGCGGGCGTCAGCCCTTCGACGCCGCCCGCGACCAGCGCACGAATCCGCTCGCGCATCGGTTCGAGGTTGTAGTCGCTGCGATAACGCATCATCACGGAGGCCGACGGCAAGGTGTCCTGAGCGGAATCCATCGGGTCCTTTTCCGGCAGCACGATATGCACGCGGGCAAGCAGCACGCCGTCCATTCTTTCGAGCGTCTCGGAGAGCTCCTGAGAGAGCCCGTACACGTAGCGGACGCGGTCCTCCTCGGGGCTCGAAATGAGCCCCTGGCGGCTGAACAGGTCGCCGAGATTCGCATGGCCTCCGCGCGGCAGCGCGTAGGCGCTCGCCAGTTCGGTGGCGACTACCGCATCGGCGTCGTCGACCGTGATGTTCCAGGTACGGTCGGGGTTGCGCTCCTTGAAGCCGTTGATACCGTGATGGCTCAACGCGGCGACGATGCGGTTGGCCTGGTCCTCATCCAGGCCTTCAAAAAGGGAGGTTCTGCAGCCGGCGAGGAGAAGCAGCAGCGGCAGCAGGATCAGGGCGCGGCGCATCAGCTTCGCTGCGTCAGCGTCTGGATCGCGCGGCCCAATTCATCGGCAACGCTCTTCATCATTTCCACCTGCACCGTGACAGCGCCCACGTGAGCCTGGAGCCTCAGCATGTCGACGGTCGAGACGCTGTCGGCATCGAGTCGATCCAGATCCGTCGTCACGCGCCGGGTCGACGCGTCGTATCCATCTTGCACGCCGTTGAGCAAACGCTCGAGCACCGTACTACCGGCGCCCGAGTCATCAATGACCCGGGGAGCGGCGGGAGACATAGGGGACCATGCGTCGGCTTGCGCCGCAATGGCAGTATCAAGGAGTGGCAACATATCAATGCCCGCTTCGAATAGTCAGTCGTTCAATCGTTGAGAAAGAAGCCGCGCGGTGCATAGTCTGGGCGGCGCGCGCGGCACGGGTGTAGGGCTCGCATTCGGGCAGGTTGAGGAAGGCCTCCGCCATCGAACTCGCGCTCGGCTCGTCGTCGTTCGGTACCGTTATCAACGTTCGGGCACCGAGCGCATAGTGACCTTCGAATAACTGGCACACACCCAGCCAGGCGCGCGCCAGCGAGCTGTCGGGCACGAGGTCCACCGCCCTGCCGAACAGCCGCGAGGCAGCGCGATAGTTCGCGAGGTCGAGTTCCACCATGCCGAGCCCGAGATAGGGAAATGCGCGCAGCGGATAGAGCGAGCGCAGCCGCTCGAACAGATAGCGCGCCTCGTCGAAACGTCGATAGACGCGGGCGTAGTGGCCGATCGAAATCAGTAGTCGCAAGGTGTCGTCCTGCATCTGCAATGGCTCCCGAAGACGCCGCGAGGGCGTCTTCGTCCCGTTAGGAAGAGGCGTTATTTGATTGCTTGCGCCGTGGTCTTGAGCGAATCAGTGGCGGCCTGAATGAGAGATACGCCCTCTTGATTGATAGCCGTAACGTTGCCTTGCGCCTGCTGAACCTTCATCAGGCTGAGGTTGTCACCGGCGCCGCCCTGGCCGCCCCCCGCGGCCTGCCCGTTGGCTTGCGCCCCGTCGGCCTGGTTTTGGGCCTCGTTCATCGCGTCGGCCAAATTGGCGTTTGCTTTTTTGAGCAGCTTCTCGCACAGCTCGGCGACACTATCAATCGATACGCCGCCATTGGGGCGGAGCATTGAACCGCCACCACCGCCGCCGTGGTTGTTGCCGAGCGGATTCGGGGATACCAACGGATTGACACCATTCATCATTTCTCTTCCTTAAGGTTGCCGCGCGGGGTTTGCGAAGTTCGCACCTCGCTCTACGACTTGCCGAGCCGCGCGCAAACACTCGACAAGCAAAACAAGTTCTTTTCGCACCTCTGCCGACGCGGTCGACAGCGCATGGGTCAGATCATCGATCTCGCGCGTCAGTCGGGCTGCGATCTCTTCGCGGCCACCAGCTTCGGCAACGCGCATCTCGATCGGAAGTTCGCCGAACGAGCCAAGCGTGCTTCTAGTGACAGTCTTTTGACTCATGAGCCGCACCCATGAAAAATTCGTAGATCGAACCATCGTCGCGCGTCACTTCCGCCGCGCACGCCGAGATTCGCGTGATACGTCCAACCGGCAGCCGCGCGCCGGTGAAATAGCGCACGCCCTGGGCGTCGGTGAGCCAGACCGCGTGACTGCCGGACAGCAGATTCATCCCCAGCGCCTCGAGCGGCACGCGCACTTTCGCGCCCTGCTGCACGTGGCCGGGAAAGCTGAGCTCACGCAGTCCCTCGATCTCGCCGCGCGCGAGTTTCGCGACGCGCGCGTAGTCCCATGATTCCGGCGACAGGAACCCCTGCGCGCCGGGCAGAACCACGGCGAAGGCGCCCGGCTCGGCGGGCCGCACGTCGGCGCCCCGGTAGTAGCGCGCGAGAAAATCGCCGACCTGATCCTGCAACTGCGACAGCACGATCACGTGCATCACCGGCGTCCGTTGCCGGGACCACGCCCGCGCGGTCAGCGCCGCGAGATCGGCCGGCGTTTGCACGTAGCCTTCGTAGACCAGCGCGCCCGACTTCGCATCGGGATGCGTTCTCACCAGCCGCAACGTGTCGTCGACACGCGGTGCGTGCGGCGCGCCGGGCATCGGGTTCGATGCCATCCATGCAAGCAGCAGGAAGGCAACCGGCGTCGCAAGGAGCGTCGCCTTCGCGACCGGCGACGCACCGGACCAGCGTTTCGCGCAATAGACGAGCGGCGCATGGCGCAACAGATAGGCGCGCTCGGCCTGGGCCGTCGTCGCCGAGGTCGGCATATCGCGGCCGCCAAACTGGAAAGTGACCGCGCCGGCCGTAAACCACGCGCCGCGCCGCAACAGCACGCGCCGCCCCGGCGGCAGACGCCGGCCGAATACGGTGATGCCCGGCTCGCGCGCCAGCAACTCGAGCGCCGCGCCGCGCAACTGCACGGTGGCGTGCAACGGTTGAACGCCTTCATCGATCACCATCAGATCGGCTTGCCCGCCGCTGCCGATCTGCAGCGGCTTTGCGGCGGACAACGCGACGCTTGCGCCGGTGTGCACGCCGTCTGTCACGCGGATCAGCGCATCAGCGGTCATGGCGGTCCTCCCACGGCAACTTGCTGGTCGACTGCCACGCGGGCAGAGGCGGTGGCGGCAACGACGGCGTGGACGGCAGCGGAATGGTCGAGCCCGCGCTCGCGGGCAGCGTCCGCAGCGCGGCGGTGACAGCGGCGTTGGCGTTGGCGTTGGCGTTGGCGTTGGCGTTGGCGTTGGCGTTGGCCGTGACGTCGATGGCGGGCGAGATGTTGATGCCCAACGGCACGTTAGTGGCCACCCGGGGCGTCGGCGGCATCATCGGGGCCGTCTGCCCGGAAGCACCCGTCGCGCCACCCGCGCCGCTCGCCAGAACGGCGCTGGGCGCAAAGCCCGCCCCCGCGCCCGCGGCTACCCCAGCCTGCCCCGCCACGACCGCCCCGCTGGCGGGCTCGCCATTGCCGACCATGCGCTTGAGGCGCGGCGTAATCAGGATCAGCCGTTCGAGGCGCTCCCGGGTCGTCCGGGTGTCGCGAAACAGCGCGCCGAGGTAAGGCACGTCGCCGAGCACCGGCACTTTCGAGGTGGTGCTTTCGCTCCGCTCGTACTGATACCCGCCGACCAGCAGGCTCTCGCCGTCGCGCACGATCGCCTGAGTGACGATCGAATGGTTGTCGACCTTCGGAATGCCGTCGACCGTCATCGACGTGTTGAACGCGCCGTCGTCGATCTGGACGTTGAGCCGGATATTGCGGCGCGGGTCGGCGGCCGATTCGATGCTCGGCGTCACTTTCAGCGTGAGACCGGTATCGATGTTGTACAGATCGACGTCCTGGTTGCCCGCGACCCGCACGTAGACCGAGCTGTGCGAAGTCAGCACCGCTTCCATATTGTTCAGCGTGAGGACCTGCGGACTCGACAGCACATGCGCCTCGCCGGCTTCTTCCAGCGCGTGGATCTGCGCGAACAGGTACTGAGCCGAGTTGCCGACCAGGGTGGCGAGATTCAGTCCGCTCGCCATACCGGCCGCGGTCGCGAGGGCCGGCGCGCCGAAGGTCAACGGCGAGTTGATGGTGCCGGACGAGCCGCTGACGCGCCCGTTCGAGCCACCCCACGCCACGCCAAGCGAGCGCGCCGCGCTCGACGACACGTCGATCACCACCGCGTCGATCTCGACCAGTTCCTGCGGTTGATCGAGCATCGCGATGGCGCGCTCGTAGTTCGGCATCATCGACGCGAGGTCGTTGATCACCACAGAGTTAGTACGCGGGTCCGCGATGATGTTGCGCCGCGCGGGCGTCGCGCCGGGCTGGTCGGTTCGAGCCGTCTCCGCAGCCGCCGTGTCGGGCAGCGGCGGCGGTATGTCGCTGTCGCGATCGGCCGGCCCGCCGCCGGCAAGACCTAGGCCGCGCAGGCTCGGCAGCGGCGGCGGAGCGCCGCGCGCGTTGCGGGCATCGTTGCGGACATCGGCGCGCGAGCGAGCGGCGCGTGGCGCGGTAGCCTGCCAGGTGTCCGCCATCACCCGGCGCAACAGCGAGGCGACCCCGGGCACGACCTGGTCCTGCGACCCCACCGAGTAATGCACGTCCTGCGCCTGCGCATAGCGCAGCGGGAAAATGCGGATCTCGGTCTGATCGAACGACGGCTCCACGGTGCTCTGCCGCTGCGCCTTGTCGATCGCCTCGGCCACCGCGTCGACAAAGGCCGACGGGCCCGCGACCTTCGCGGTCGTTGCCGAATACCTGATCGGCAGGCGCGCGTCGTCGAGATCGAGGTTGCGCAGCAATGCGGCAACCGCTTCGCGAGTCATCGGCGCAAACGGAATCACCTGGCTGCGCACGCCCGCCGCGGTCGCGACGTGCATCGACTTGCCGTCGAAGTACCAGACCAGCCCGTAAGCCTCGACCAGCTGCATGAACACGTTGCCGGGCGTATCGTCGAAACGGCCATTGACCACACCCTTGACGTCCCGGCCGATGTCCGCGGTCAGCCCTTCCACCGCGAGCACGTCGCGCAGCATGTCGGGCAACGGTGCGCCGTTCGCCGCATAGTGGATCGGCGCGCCATGCCAAACGGGCGTGACGGCATAAGCCGCGGGGATCTGCAGCACCGCCCAGGCCGCCGCAAGCTGACCGGCCACCTGAAACATGGCAGCGGCGCTCACGCACGACGGCAAGAACTGCGATCCACCACCGCCCATCTTAATGGACGAATCATTGCGGCTTCTGATTGGCATTGAAAATTCCTGGCTACGTTTTATTGATTACGCCAGTGAAATTTAATAGCTCCGGCATCGCCGCTGGTCATATATATGCACGACGTCGTTTGCGGACCTTAAATATCGCCGAACCGCCCGCGAGCATTTAATAGAGCTCAGCAATTGCGATACGGATGATGCGGGCCTTTTCAATTCGCTTAGCCAAATCGCATATCTCAAAAATAGGAAGATGTATCAAGCGCAACGTCATACATCTTTATGACCAATCCGGTTTATTGCGGGGAGAAGATTGACTAGCCGTCACTTGAATTGACCCGAACATGAGACACAACCCGCGCGACTCACGTCGCAGATGCATGAGCGTCTTGAAATGCATCAGGACATTCGCAGCCGTAACGGAGGACCTCCGCTCCAGTATTCCTGCTCGTCTACGCACATGCCGATGACGCGGTATTGCAACTTCACCCCTCAGCTCGCCAAGCCGCGACAGCGCTCGGTCAGAATCAACGGACTCGCGACCTGCCTACGGCTCGAAGAGGTTTATTGGCGAATTATCGAAGAAATCGCGCGACAGGAATCCGTGACTGTGGGAAAGCTGATTTCCAGATGGGCGCTCGAAATTGATCTTACTCAAGAAGCCATCTGTAATTTCACCGGCTTTGTCAGAATAATCTGCGTCACCCAATTGCTGGATAACAAACATCCGATCAATCTCAATATGATTGACCCGGACGTACCGGCTGGTTCACTTGCTTAAACGATAGGAGGTCGATAAAAACAATTCGATTCAGCGTGTGCTTCACATGACAGGTCCCCGGAAGCTGGCTTGCCAATTCAGGCAGAAGACAACTATCCGGATTAATTGTCTTTTCTCTCACTCGATTACAGGATTTAATGATGACTGCAATCAATAGCATCACCAACACGTCGTTCCACCTGAGCAACCTGCAGGCGGCGACGCAGCACGACGGCCCCAGTCAGGCGGGTTACAGCACGTTCCGAGCACTTTCCGTGGAGAAGACCCGCGATATCGACGGCGGTATGCAGCGTGCCGACGCAAAGGCGGCATGGCACGCTGTCAAAGAGTCGGCACGCGCCGACAGGGCCGAAAACCCCGACGCAGTGGCGCGGACAGTCGGCGACACTAGCGCACAAGACCCGGACACGACGCCACGAACAGCCGGCGCCGATGCATCACGGGATGGCGGTTCGTTGATGGACATCGTCAAGCAGGTAGCGGGCGTCTTCGGGCAACTTTTGAACTCGGTCTTGCCGATGGTGGCCAAGCTGGGTTCGCTGGCAGTTGGCGGCGCCTGACGCAGCGCTGAACACAGCCGGTCGCCGCAACGCCCGACCAGCGCATCGCGTTGGACGGGCGTTCGGCGGCCGGTTGCCACTTGTCATTTTGTACGCACCCCACGCTCGCCTCCCCGACGCCAGGCTCAATCTTGACCCTTTGTTCCCGCTGGCGCCTTCAACACCGTGCCGCGGGCCGTCTCCCCAACCAGCCCGCCGCAATGCAGCAAATTTAGCCGACGCTGTACAATAGCGCGCCTGGCGTGAGCTTTTGCGGCCTTTTTCGGCCTCTTCCTGGCCGTGCACCGCGCCGTCTGCGCTGGTTTGCGTGCCGGGTTTGTATGCCCGATCGCCGTGCGTATATGTTCATGGCGGCCCGGCGCATCTGGTCCACGTTCCGTCACCTGCGTTTCATCTGACACTTGCCTATGTCCGCTTCGCGACCCGACTCAGCCCAACCGCGCCGCCCAATGCGTCCGCTGCCGGCCATCATCTTCATGAGCCGCTGGCTGCAAGTGCCGCTCTATCTGGGCCTGATCGTCGCCCAGGCCGTCTACGTCGTCCTGTTCCTTAAGGAAGTCTGGCACCTCGTCACGGCGTCACTGACGCTCGACGAAACCAACATCATGCTGGTCGTGCTCGGCCTGATCGACGTGGTCATGATTTCGAACCTGCTGATCATGGTGATCATCGGCGGCTATGAAACATTCGTGTCGCGCCTCGGCGTGGAGGGTCATCCGGACGAACCGGAGTGGCTAGACCATGTGAACGCCGGCGTGCTCAAAGTCAAATTGTCGATGGCGCTGATCAGCATCTCGTCGATCCATCTGCTGAAGACCTTCATCAGCCCCGATCAGAATTCGACGCATACGATCATGTGGCAGGTCATCATCCACGTGGCGTTCCTCGTCTCGGCAGTCGTGATGGCGCTGGTCGACCGCCTCACCACGCATACGCATCCCAAGCATTTCGAAGAGCCCACCGTGCTGCACGCCGTGGGTGCCGCTAAAGGTTCCACTCCCCTGAAGGCGCACGACTGACTCGCCTGCCCGGCGTGTCCGACAACAAGCGCCCCGTCTCCACTGAGCTAGCCATGACCGTCATCAAACAGGAAGATCTGATTCAGAGCATTGCTGATTCGCTTCAGTACATCAGCTATTACCATCCGCTCGACTACATCCAGGCCTTGGGCCGCGCGTACGAACTCGAACAGAGCCCGGCCGCGAAAGACGCCATCGCGCAGATTCTCACCAACAGCCGCATGTGCGCCGAAGGCAAGCGCCCGATCTGCCAGGACACCGGCATCGTCACGGTGTTCGTGAAGGTCGGCATGGACGTGCGTTGGGACGGCGCGACGATGGGCGTCACCGACATGATCAACGAAGGTGTGCGCCGCGGTTATCTGAACCCGGACAACGTGCTGCGCGCGTCGATCGTGAGCCCGCCCGAAGGCGGCCGCAAGAACACGAAGGACAACACGCCGGCCGTGATCCACTACGAGATCGTGCCGGGCAATACGGTCGACGTGCAGGTCGCGGCCAAGGGCGGCGGCTCGGAAAACAAGTCGAAGTTCGCGATGCTGAACCCGTCGGATTCGATCGTCGACTGGATCCTGAAGACCGTGCCGACCATGGGCGCGGGCTGGTGCCCGCCGGGTATGCTCGGCATCGGCATTGGCGGCACCGCCGAGAAAGCGATGGTGATGGCGAAGGAATCGCTGATGGATCCGATCGACATTCAGGACGTGATCGCGCGCGGCCCGAAGGACTGGATCGAAGAGCTGCGCGTGGAGCTGCACGAGAAAGTCAACGCGCTCGGCATCGGCGCGCAGGGTCTCGGCGGTCTGGCCACCGTGCTCGACGTGAAGATCATGGCCGCGCCGACGCACGCCGCGTCCAAGCCGGTCGCGATCATCCCGAACTGCGCGGCCACGCGTCACGCGCACTTCACGCTGGACGGCTCCGGCGCCGCCAAGCTCGAGGCGCCCTCGCTCGACGCATGGCCGAAAGTGCATTGGCAGCCTGACACGCAGAAGAGCAAGCGCGTCGACCTGAACACCTTGACGCAGGAAGAAGTCGCCGCGTGGACGCCGGGCCAGACGCTGCTGCTGTCGGGCAAGATGTTGACGGGCCGCGACGCGGCCCACAAACGCATTGCCGACATGCTGGCAAAGGGCGAGAAGCTGCCGGTCGACTTCACGAACCGCGTGATTTACTACGTCGGCCCGGTCGATCCGGTGCGCGATGAAGCCGTCGGCCCCGCAGGCCCGACCACGGCAACGCGCATGGACAAGTTCACCGAGATGATGCTGGCGCAAACCGGCCTCATTTCGATGATCGGCAAAGCCGAGCGCGGCCCGGTCGCGATCGAGGCGATCAAGAAGCACAAGGCCGCGTACCTGATGGCCGTGGGCGGCGCCGCGTACCTCGTGTCGAAGGCGATTCGCAGCGCGAAGGTTCTCGCGTTCGAAGACCTCGGCATGGAAGCGATCTACGAGTTCGACGTGCAGGATATGCCCGTCACCGTGGCTGTCGATTCGAACGGCACGTCCGTCCATCAGACCGGCCCGAAGGAATGGCAGGCCAGGATCGGCAAGATTCCGGTCGCGACCGTTTGATTCGCCGCTAACGCCTGTCACGCAAGTCGAAGAGCCGGGACCGCGGTCCCGGCTTTTTTGTTGCCGCGCGCAGCGCGACTGGCGACGCGCGACACCTGAAACAATGTCAAAAGATGCGTCTGTTTCCTTGGCTTTTTCAGGTATGGCGTTTATTGTTGTTGAAAATTCAAAGTCCCAAAAAGGAAATGCCATGCAAGGCGACAAGAAAGTTATCGAGTACCTGAACTCGCAACTGAAGAACGAACTGACTGCGATCAACCAGTACTTCCTGCACGCACGGATGTACAAGCACTGGGGCCTCGAGAAACTCGGCAAGCACGAATACGACGAATCGATCGGCGAAATGAAGCACGCCGACTGGCTGATCGAACGCATTTTCATGCTCGACGGTCTGCCGAACCTGCAAGACCTGCACAAGCTGCTGATCGGTGAGGAAACGAAAGAGATCCTCGAATGCGATCTGAAGCTCGAACAGATTTCGCAAAGCACCTGCAAGGAAGCCATCGTGTATTGCGAATCGGTGCGTGATTTCATCTCGCGTGAAATCTTCACGAAGATTCTCGACGACACCGAAGAACACATCGACTGGCTCGAAACCCAGATCGACCTGATCGACAAGGTCGGTATCCAGAACTATCAGCAATCCGCCATGGGTTCGGTCGAATCCTGATCGAACCGCGGCGCAACCGCCTGCGCCTGCGCGCCCGCTCATGGGTCCGAGCGTTCGCAACGGATTGCGCCCCGAAGGAAACCCGCCTGGAAGGCGCCCGGCCGGAAGTCTCTTGAGGACCGTCACGGGGAAGCCCTCCTGGCGGGCGCGCCGGAACAATTCCTGTTGGGGTCGTCTGACGGAGGCCCTCCTGGAGGCCACCCCGAAGCGCGCCCCCTGGGGACGGCCTGCGCGAGCGATATACTTGCACACCTTCGCAGGTTCCCCTTGAGCGCCGTGCCGCACGCCTTCTCTTCGCCTATGCCCGCAGAATCACCGTCCACGCAAACAGAGATGTTCACGTCCGGCGCCGGCTCGCGCGCACCCGTCGGCATTTTCGATTCAGGTCTCGGCGGTTTGTCGGTCTTGCGGGCGGTCCGGGCACAACTGCCTGACGAAGCAATCCTCTATGCCGCCGACTCGCTCTACGCCCCCTACGGCGAGCGCGACGACGATTTCATCGCCGACCGCACGCTCGCGATCGGCGAATGGCTGGTCAAGCAAGGCGCGAAGGCGCTGGTGGTCGCCTGCAACACGGCAACCGCGCAGTCGATCGCGATGGTTCGCGAAAAACTGCCCATTCCGCTCGTCGGCGTCGAACCCGGCATCAAACCCGCCGCCTTGCGGTCCAAAACCCGCGTCGCGGGCGTGCTCGCCACGCAAGTGACGCTACGCAGCGCGCGCTTCCAGGCGCTGCTCGAACGCTACGCCGCGGATTGCCGCTTCATTTGCCAGCCGGGCCACGGGCTGGTGCAGGCCGTGGAACGCTGCGACGTCGGCTCCGCCGAATTGCGCGCGCTGCTGCGCGGCTATCTGCAGCCGATGCTCGACGCGGGCGCCGACACGCTGGTGCTCGGCTGCACGCACTACCCGTTTCTCGATGCGGCGATCCGCGACATCGTCGGCGACCGGCTGACGCTGATCGACACGAGCGTTGCGATTGCGCGCCAGCTGGAACGGGTGCTGGACCAGCACGGCCTGCGTGCGGCGCCGGCAAGCGCGGGCGCTGTTCTGCCCCGCTTTTATTCGACCGGCGACGGCACCCATCAGCAGCAATTGGCCACCACCCTGCTACATATCGACGCAATGGTCGAGCAGGTGTCGATTCCGTCGCGCCGCACGGCAGCACCGAACTCCCACGCCGCATAAATCACGCGGCATACGCGCGTTTTTCCCCGCTGCTGCCGCGTCCTGCGCACTTTTTAGGCGCTTTCACGCGCCGCCGGCCGCCCGCGCCGCACCGGGCCTTATAGGCGAAACCCTTCTAAGAGTCTGGTTTTGTTACAAAAAATCAGGCAGGACGCTTGCCAAACGGCTCAAACATAATGATAATAATTCGCATTAACGTTAGCCATGACGCCTGCCATGATTGTCTGTGTCTGCAAGTCCGTTTCTGACCGAAAGATCCGTGCCTCGATCGCGGAAGGCGTCGATTCGTTCGACGAGCTTCAATTCGAACTCGGCGTCGCCTCCTGCTGCGGCAAGTGCGCGGAGTCCGTGCGCGACGTCATGATGCAGAGCGGAGTGTGCGCGAGCCGCTGTGGTTTCGAGCATAATCCCCAGGCTGTTCCGCTGACGTTCTACGAACGCAAGGCCGCCTGAGATCGAGTTTCAAGGCGCGGCTGACGCCGCGCCTCGGGCGCTTTCCGCCCACTGCCGTTCTCGCTGTTCAAGCGTTATCCCACTGCCGTCAGCAAGCCAGTATTCGTACCAGCCAGCTACCCGCTCACCCGTCACAGGAGTTCGAGATGGAATTGCTGATTGGTTTCGTGACTACTTTGTTCATTTCGCTGCTGATTTTTCGAACATGACGACGTCTTGTCTGACGCGCTGCGTGCACAGCGCGCCGCCACGCTGATATGCCGGCCTCGCATACCGTTTCGGCCGGCGCCATGCCGGCTTCGTCCACCCGACCGAACTCCCGCGTCCTGACGGCAACCGCACTGGTTGCAGCGATTCACGTCGCGTTGCTGGCCGTGGTGATGACCTTGCGGCACGACCCTGTTCAACCGGTCCTCGAATCGCGCGTGATGACCGCGCAGTTGCTGCCGCCGGCGCCGGTTGCCACGCCCGTCGCGATACAGTCGATTGCACCGCCGCCGCCCACGCCGACGCCGCCGGTTCACACCGAGCCGAAAGTTCAGCCGAAGCCGGCTCCAACGCCCAAGCCGACGCCAACGCCTTTACCGGTGGCCGCCGCGCCCTCGCCGACACCCGTCGCCGCACCCGCTCCCGCGCCGCCCGCGCCGGCCGCACCTGCCGCCCCGCCCGCTCCTGCCGCGCCGGCCGTTAGCCATCAGACGATGGAGGTCAGCGCGCCCAAGAACGTCTCGCACCTTGATTGCGAACTGGTGAAGCCTGATTACCCACCGCTATCCAGGCGGCGTGGTGAAACCGGCACCGCCACCGTGCGGTTCGTGGTCGGCCTGACGGGCAAGCTGGAAGACATCCAGCTACAACAGAGCAGCGGCTTCAGCCGTCTTGACGACGCTGCGCTCGCCGCCGTGCACGCGACTACCTGCAAGCCATTTCTCGAGAACGGCCAGCCGATTCGAGCCGCTTACACCCGGCCTTACGAGTTCAATCTGAGCGATTGAGGCAGATTTCAAAAAAGAAGGAATTGCAATGCAAAACTACGGACTGGCGCACGTCTGGGCGCAAGGGGATTTCGTGACGCGCGGCATCGCGCTCGCGCTGTTGATCATGTCGGTGATGTCGTGGAGCGTGATCGTCGTCAAAGGCTGGAATGTGATGCGCCTGAAGCGTCTCACGAAGAACGCCGAACAGGCGTTCTGGCATTCGGACGATCTCGCCGACGGCGTGCAGAAACTCGGCGCCGGCTCGTCGACGCCGCAGGACAATCCGTTCCTCGCGCTTGCGCTGTCGGGTCAGGAAGCGGCCGATCACCATCATCAGACGCAGCCGCATCTGCACGACCGCATGGACGTGTCGGATTGGATCACGCGCTGCCTGAAGGACACGATGGACGAAAGCGTCGCCCGCATGCAGAGCGGTCTCGCGATTCTCGCGTCGATCGGCAGCACGGCGCCGTTCGTCGGTCTGTTCGGTACGGTGTGGGGCATCTATCACGCGCTGCTGGCGATCGGCGCGAGCGGCCAGTCGTCGATCGACCAGGTCGCCGGTCCGGTCGGTGAAGCGTTGATCATGACCGCGTTCGGCCTGTTCGTCGCGATTCCGGCGGTGCTCGGCTACAACGCGCTCACGCGCGCCAACAAGGCGGTGGTCGCCAAACTGAGCCGCTTTGCGCACGGCTTGCATGCGTTCTTCGTGACCGGCGCGCGACTGTCGTCGTCCAGGCGCGGCGACGGCCTGCGGCTCGCGGCCCGCACGAACTGATCGACGAGGTACTTCAATGGCAATGAGCCCCTTCGCCGACGACGATGACGACGGCCTGATGAACGAAATCAACATGACGCCGCTCGTCGACGTGATGTTGGTTCTCCTGATCGTCTTCATGGTGACGATCCCGGTGATTCGTCACGCGGTCAAGATCGATCTGCCGCATGCAAGCAGCCAGAAAGAAGACACCAAGCCCGCGCAGGTGACCGTTGCGGTCGACGCGGACGGCAACGTCATGTGGGACGACAAAAAAGTGGACGACGCCACACTGCGCGCGAAGATTGCGGAAGCCGCGCAAGCGAACCCACAACCCGAGTTGCATCTCGATGCGGACCGCAAGGTCGCGTACGAGAAAGTGGCGGAAGTGATGTCGGCGGCACAGGCCGGCGGCCTGACCAGGATCGGCTTCGTGACGCAGCCGAAAGCGAGATGATGCGATAAAAGCCCTTTAAAAAAGGGCCGAAAAGTAAAAGGCCTTCATCGTCAGATGAAGGCCTTTTTTTGTGCGCACTCGGCGCCTTCGGGCGGCGGGATCATTTGCCATCGGTCGAAGACTGATAGCTACCTGAGTCACCGCATGCGACAGCCGTGATCGACACGGACAGCGCGGTCAGCCCTATCAGGCCCGCTATGATAGCGGCCATGAGTTTTCGCATAAGAGACTCCTTAGCGAAGGGATTTCACTATAGGCCCGCAAGCGCGCGCATTCAAGCAAACCGCCATTGAAAGTACTCATGACAGGCCGCGCTTAAATGGTAAAAGCGATGTGGTGGCGCGCCAGAACTGCTATGGCGCGATTGCGAACGCCGGCTGCGCGGCGGCCATTTCCTCGCGCGCGGGGCACTCGCCCATGATGTGTTTACCGTCGTCGGGATCGAGCATCTCGACCAGATAATCGACAAAGGCGCGCACGGCCGGCACCATCCCCTGCCGCGACACGAATACGGCGTACAACTGCGGCGTCGGAAAAGTCCAGCCGGGCATCACCGGCGACAATTGCCCGGCTCGCAACGCGGCGCCATACATCATCTCCGGCAACGCGGCGATACCGACGCCGCCGAGCACCGCTTCACGAATCGTCATCAGATCCGCGGTTACGAGGCGCGGCTCATGTTCGTGCGCATGCCGCGTGCCGTCCGGCGCGATCAGGTTGTAGACGTGGCGTCCGTCGCCGGTCGGCACGTCGAGCGTTTCGAAACGGCTCAGATCGGCCGGCAGCAACGGCGGCGCATTCTGTTGCAGCAGGCTCGGCGCGCCGACCAGCATCTGCTGCGTACGCCACAGCGGCCGCACCACGATATTGGCGTTCTCCGGCGGATCGGAGCGCACCCGCAGCGCGACGTCGACCGAATCCTCGAACAGATCGATCACGCGGTTCGTCACCCGCATCACGACCCGCACTTCCGGATAGCGATGCATGAACTCAGGCAGGATCTGCGACAGGATGGTTTGCGAAATCGTGACCGGCACGCTGACGCGCACCGTGCCGCGCGGCGACGAACGCAGTTGCTGAACGACGTTGACGGCGGCCTGCGCTTCGCTGAGCATCGCCTGACAATGCTGGTAGAACAGTTGCCCGGCTTCGGTCAGCGCCAGCTTGCGCGTGGATCGCTGCAGCAGACGCACGCCGAGCGACGCTTCCAACTCGGTCAAGCGGCGCGACAGGCGCGACTTGGAAATGCCCAGCACGCGCTCGGCGGCGGAAAAACCGCCATGTTCGACGACCTGCGAAAAATACATCAGGTCGTTCAGATTGTGTGAATCGATCTTCATCTCATCGTTCCAGTAATAGAACAATCCATTGCGTGGGGGCGGCTGGCACCCCGGAAAACGGTCCCTATAATAGCTCCATGTTTCAAAAATAACGCTATTCCCCATTTTTTGAGGTGACTTTGATGAGCACGACCCGCACGATCGAACGCACGTTTCCCGCCGTTCGCACGACCGAGGGTGGCGGCTTTATCGTCCACCGCCCGTTTCCGACCCGCATGCTGATGGACTTCGATCCGTTCCTGCTGCTCGACGAAATGGGCCCGATCGACTATGCGCCGGGCGAGGCCAAGGGCGCGCCCGACCATCCGCATCGCGGCTTCGAAACCGTCACTTACGTGCTCGAGGGCCAGTTCGGCCACAAGGATTCGGCCGGGCATTCCGGCACCCTGCACGCCGGCGACGTGCAGTGGATGACCGCGGGCGCGGGCGTCGTGCACAGCGAAATGCCGGACCCGTCGTTCGTCCGCACCGGCGGGCGCGTGCACGGCTTGCAGCTATGGGTGAATCTGCCGCGCCGCGACAAGATGATCGCGCCACGCTACCAGGAAATGCCGTCGTCGAGCATTCCGGTGGCGGCGTCCGCAGACGGCAAGGTGCGCGTCAAGGTGATCGCCGGCGAAGCGCTCGGCGTCAAGGCGGCGATCGAAACCCGCACGCCGATTCTGTATCAGCATTTCTCGCTGCAACCGGGCGCAACGATCCGGCAGCCGGTGCCCGCCGACTATCGCGTGTTTGCATACAGCCTGTCCGGCAGCGGTTTCTACGGTGAAGGCGAAGCACGCCAGGAAATCGGCGCGCAGAAGATGATCGTGTTCCAGAACGACGGCGACGCCGTCACGCTCACGGCCGGCGCGGACCCGCTCGAGGTGCTGTTGCTCGGCGGCGTGCCGCTCAAGGAGCCGGTGGTGCGCTACGGCCCGTTCGTGATGAATACGGAAGACGAGATCCGCCAGGCCGTCGTCGATTACCAGGCGGGGCGCATGGGCGCGATCACGCATTGAGTCGCGAGCGGCCCAAGCGCGCCGCCCGCGCGGCAGCCCAAGGCGCGAAGGCCGGCAAATTCGGTCACAATAGCGATTCAGGCCGCGCGCCGCGCCGTTCAGTCATGACGGGCAGCGGCGCGCGGCGATTTCCGTCCCTGTTCAGGAGCGCGCATGGCAGAGCCCACCGTCACCGCCCATATCGGTTCGACGAATTTCCAGGTCCTTTTCGACGACGGCAAGCACACATGGCTTGCCGACGAGCCCGAGTCGCTCGGCGGCGGTGATCGCGGGCCGACGCCCGTTTCGTTGTTGCTGTCGAGCCTCGGCGCGTGCACGTCGATCACGCTGAAGATGTACGCTCAGCGCAAGGAATGGCCGCTCGCCCACGTGCGCGTGACGCTCTCGCTCGAAACCGGCGACGCGGGCACGACCATCGATCGCCAGATCATGCTGGAAGGCGACCTGTCCGACGAGCAGCGGGAACGGCTCCTGCAAATTGCCAATCAGTGCCCGGTTCACAAGATCCTCACGCATTCGATCACGATCCGTTCGGGACTCGCCGTCGCTTGAACGCTTTCATAGGAAGCCGTCGTTTTGAATTTCGAACACCTTATCCAGATCAACGACCCGTTGAATCCGTTTGTCGAAGCGATGACCCGCGAGCAGTTGTGGGAGGGCCTCGTGCTGCGCGCCGAACAGCCGCAACTGTTCGTGATGGGGCTCGACAGCTGCACAATCCTTTCGCGCGACGGCAACGTGCTCGAGCGGGAACTGCACTACGGCCAGGCGACCGTACGCGATCGTGTCACGCTGGCTGAAAGCCAGAGCGTGCGCTACGACATTCTGCCGACCGCGGACTATGTCGGCGGCTCGCTGACCATGACCATCGAGCAACCGGACGAACTGCAGCTGTTTCTGCGCTTCGAGTACGCCACCACGTTGCCCGAATCGTCCGATCCCGACGCGCATCAGACGCAGGAGATCGTGAAGTCGGCGTATCGCGAAAATGATATCGATACTGTTCGGCTCATTCGCCAGTATGTGCAGGCGAAGCAGGAACCCGGTTCTCTGCATTGAATTTCGCGGGCGCCCTGCCCGCGCGCTTGCCATCGCACGCAAGGCCGCTTACCGACGCGGCGGCCTTTTGCCGTCGTCCTTTATCGCGCCACCTCCCCATCGTTTGACTATCGAAATTCAGATTCAATCAATTTCCCCAACTTGTAAATAGGAATAGTTATCATTTAGAATTGATCCATCGAATCGACCAACAGCTAAAACCAATGACCGATCCCACGCGCCCTTCGACACTCAGCCTGCGCCGCCCCGCGGCCGCGCTGACCAGCCGCCCGAAAGCTTCGACGACGGCGGCAACCGGCCAGAAGTCAGGCGTTGCGGATCGCGCCGGAGGTTCAGGCGAGACGTCGGAGCGGATCGTACGCAGCGACGCGCTGCTGCAAGGGCACAGTCACGTCAGCATCGTGCACAACGGCGAAACCTACCAGCTGCGTGCCACGCGGCTAGGCAAGCTGATCCTGACGAAGTAAGGACGAACAGAGGTAAGTACCGGGTATTGTGGGGACCACCTCCCAGAGAGGTGTTGGGCATTAGCCAGCCACGACGGCTTGCACGTGAGAACTAGACCCCTTCGTGCAGACACCAAGCCAGCCGTCGCAGCCAGCCAGGCCGCTTTTTTAGTCCTCACTCGATGCGGCGACGCGCAACGGCGTGCGCCGATCGTGCAGAAAATGAAAAAGCCGTGGAGATGACACCATCCCACGGCTTTTTGTTTGGCCCGGTACCGGCGACTGCATCGAATCGCGTCGCCGGACAATGCGTTACTTCGAAGCCCAACCCCAGAACATCAGCCACCATGCGCTGTCGACCACGGCCAGCGCCGCGACGAACCACACCATCGCGAGGCCGCGTTGAACCAAGCGCTCGCTATAGCGGCGCGTGACGAGCCAGGCGAGCCACGCGCTCCAGAGATTGGCGATGGCAAGAATCCCGATACGCAGGTCCGATGCCCACCACAACGACACATGTTCCGCGCGCAACAGCGAGAGCGTGGTAGCGGACAGGCCGAGGAACACGCCCGCGCCGGCGATCGGAATCAGCCCCTGCGTCAAATGATGCAGGCGCACGGCATTGAAGCGCCCCAGCATGCGCGTCGCGCCCATCAGCAGCGCCAGCAGCGCGGTGCCGTACACGAGCGCCGTGGCGAGGATGTAGCCGATCACCATCGTGCCGTCGAGCCACGAAAACACATCGTTCTGCTCGGGGTAATGCGTGAAGAGGAACCACGGCGCATTGGTGCTGAGCGGCCACGTGATGTCGTGATCGACCAGCCAGGTCGCGAAGAACATCTTCAGATCGACGAACCAGCGCGACGCGGTCCAGTGGAACGCGCCGATCGCAATGCCGAGCAGGCCGTACAGGATCAACGCGGTGTCCCACGGATTTGCCTGCTTGTCGCCCAACTGAACCACTTCCGACGACGGCGCGCGCCACGTCAACGCAATCGCGTCGCGATGCCCGCTGCAACGGCCGCACATATGGCACGCCGACGCGCCCTTCATATTGCGCAACGGCACGAGCGGCGCGCAATTGATCGGAATCACGCGGTGCCCATGCTCGCCGTTCTTGTACGACCGGCGCCATGCGTCCTCGTCGACCTTGTAGTGAAACGGCGCGAGCCGCGCCAGAAGCGAAAAGACCCCGTTGACGGGGCACAGATACTTGCACCAGACGCGCTTCTCGCGGCCGTAGAGCAGGCCGATGATCATCGCCGCGAAGGTCGAGCCGCCCAGCACCAGCAGCACGGCCTTCGGATACTGATAGACGCTCACCATCTGACCGTAGATGGTCGTGATGCCGAACGCGACGAACGGCCAGCCGCCCCAGCGCATCCAGTGCGGAATCGCCCAGCCTCGGCCGTATTTGCTGGCGAATTCGGCGAGTGCGCCTTCAGGACACAGCACGCCGCACCAGACACGGCCGAGCATGACCATCGAAAGCAGCACGAACGGCCACCAGATACCCCAGAAGACGAACTGCGCCGCCAGCGTGAGGTTGTTCCACAAGTGCGCCGTGTCGTCCGGCAGCGGCATCACCGCCGGCACCAGAATCAGAAGCGCATACACGGCCACCACGACCCACTGAATGCCGCGAATCGCGGCGCCGTGACGCTGCATCCACTGCCCGGCCGCCGCGAGGCGGCCCGGGCGGGTCATCACGGTGCTCATGCCGTGCGCCCGGCGGCTTGCTGCACCGGCTTGCGATTCGCCCGGCGCACGAGCAGATAGACCACCGCCCAGTAGACGGCGTACGCAACCAGATTCATCAGCGCCGGATGCGCGCGGTAACCGGTGAGCGTCGCGACCAGCGAACCGAAGGTGCTCGAGTCATCGAGAATCGTCGACGAATTCCACATCTGGTCGACGAGCGTCGGCAGGATTTCCTTGTCGATCAGCTTGTCCACACCGGTCTGGAACAGGCCAGCGCCGAGGAACAACAGCATGATTTCAGTGACGCGGAAAAAGAGTCGCCACGAGAAGAACTTGCCGCCCAATTGCAGCACGTAAAACGTGAGGAGAGCGAGAGCAAGGCCGATCACCACCGCGAGCATCTGGCTGCCGTCCACGTGACCGGATTGGCCGAAGCCGAGGCCATACAGGAAGATCACCGTTTCGCTGCCTTCGCGCGCGATCGCCAGCGCCACCAGCAACGCGACGCCCCACCAGTTCGAATCGCGCTGGCTCTTTTGCAGCGACTGCTCCATGTCACGCTTGAGCGAGCGGCCATGCTGCTTCATCCACAGCACCATTTGCACGATCAGCACGCAGGCGATCAGCACCATCGCGATCTGGAAGTAATCCTGCGCGTCGCCGGAGAGCACTTCGGTGAAACCGACCAGCGCCGCGCCGAGCGCCACCGCCGCGATCAATCCTGCCGCCACGCCGCCCCACAGGTACGGCAAACCGCGGCGCGCATCGTCGTCGCCATTCTTCAGCCACGCGTACAGAATGCCGACGACCAGCAGCGCCTCGACACTTTCCCGCCATACGACGAACAGAATCTGACCCATCCAAGCTCTCCTTCTACCCTTCTACTGCCCTGGCGAACGCACGAACCGTCGACGGCCTGCGCTCGCGCCCAAGCCCTACTTCGCGACGATCACACCCTGCGCCTGCTGGTGAAAATCGTCGAAAAACTTGTATTCGCCCGGCTCCAGCGGCGCGATCACGACGAACGAATCCGCGCCCGGCGCCAACACCTTCTCTTTGCGCAGCTGAACGCTTTCGAATTCGGCCGCACCCTTGCCGGTGTTGCGCACTTCGATCTTGATACGCTGCCCCGCCGGCACCTCGATGCGCGCCGGAGTCAGCTTGCCGTCGTTCATTTCCAGCTTGAAGGTCGGCAAGTCGGCTGCGTGGGCGGCGCCCGCCAGCAAAAGCGTGGTGGCGAGGGTTGCGATCTTTCGGTTAATTCTCATTAGCCTTTCCGGAAAACGTGGCGCGGTGGGGTTCATCGACGACGCGCCGCCTGCTGCATTGGATCATTCAGCCATTCAACCGCGTGTGGCCACGCGTTCAAGCGTGGTCACACAGGGCGATGCGCGGCGCTTAGTAGCCGCCCTTCTTGCCGATGCCTGCGTAAGTGAAGTCGTATTCGAGCGTGATCGGCTTGAACCACGGACCCACTCCGGTTTCCTTGTCGACGTGGCGGCCGAAAGCCATATGGCCCGTTTGCATCGGCGCTTCGACGATCATCTTCAGGTGATACTTGCCCGGGCCTTGCAGTTTGACGTTATCGCCGTAGTGCGGGCCGTCGTTGGCGACCATCGCCATCATGTCGCCCTTTTGCGTCTGGTTCGAACCGGCTTTCGTCAGCTCGTAGCGCACCTGCAGATACGGCATCCAGTCGCCTTCGGCGAAACCGGTCGGGTTGTTCTTGACCGCATGAATATCGGCTTCGAGGTGGATGTCCGAATCCGAGGCTTTACGCATCATGCCTTCGGGTTCCATTGTGATCGGCTGCAGATAGACCGCGCCGATTTCCATGCCGCCCTGAATCTGCTGCTTGCCGATCGGGTATTCCGCCGCCGTTGCCGAGAACGCCGCGACCGCGGCCACCGCTGCTGCGCCACCACGCACGAATGAAGAAATCCGCATTGAAACTCCTTGTTTTTATCAGACTGGAATCGAACCCATTGGAACAGTGCGTTACGCAGGCCTCGATGCAGCGGCCGCAGGCCTGAGCACCGCGGTCGATCCGAGGCGAGTCGCCATACGAACGTTAATGCGAACCATTCTCAATATTGGTTGAGTTTATCATCGATCGCGAGGGAGAACAATTCAGAACGCACGCAAAGCCCAATGGCAGCAGGGTCTTAAGGTGCTTTTAAGGAAGTGCGTGCCAATGAAGTGACGCGCTAACGGACGAGTGCGGGCAGCGGTCGACAGGGTGCGACGCGCCGCCGCACCCTTCACTGAAAAGACGATTTAATCGACGCCGGATACGTGATCGCCGACATTCGCGCCGAACACACGCTGGCGCAGCAAGGCAAGCTGGTCGCGCGTCTGCGCGGCCTTTTCGAACTCCAGGTTCTTGGCGTGCTCCATCATCTGCTTTTCGAGACGCTTGAGTTCCTTGGCGAGCTGCTTCTCGGACATGTCCTCGAATTTCGCGCGGGTCTGCTGTTCCTTCAATTCGGCGCGCGCGTCGTCGACGTTGTACACGCCGTCGATAATGTCGCGAATGCGCTTGACCACCCCGCGCGGCGTAATGCCGTTCTCCAGGTTGAAGGCGATCTGTTTGTTGCGCCGCCGCTCGGTTTCGTCGATGGCGCGGCGCATCGAGTCGGTGACCCTGTCCGCGTAGAGAATCGCCTTGCCGTTCACGTTACGCGCCGCCCGGCCGATGGTCTGGATCAGCGAGCGCTCGGCGCGCAAAAAGCCTTCCTTGTCCGCGTCGAGAATCGCGACCAGCGACACTTCCGGGATATCCAGCCCTTCGCGCAAGAGGTTGATCCCGACCAGCACGTCGAAGGTGCCCAGCCGCAGATCGCGGATGATTTCGACGCGCTCCACCGTATCGATGTCGCTGTGCAGATAGCGCACCTTGACGCCGTGATCGGCCAGGAACTCGGTCAACTGCTCGGCCATGCGCTTGGTCAGCACGGTCACCAGCACACGGTCACCCACCTTGACGCGCTCATTGATCTCGCCCAGCACGTCGTCGACCTGGCTGCGCGCCGGCCGCACCTCGATTTCCGGATCGACAAGCCCCGTGGGACGCACCAGTTGCTCCGCCACCTGCCCGGCCGTTTTCTGCTCGTAGTCGGCCGGCGTGGCCGAGACGAACACCACCTGACGCATCTTGCGTTCGAACTCGTTGAATTTGAGCGGCCGGTTATCGAGCGCCGACGGCAGGCGGAAACCGTAGTCGACCAGATTCTCTTTACGTGCCCGGTCGCCGTTGTACATGCCGTTCAACTGCCCGATCAGCACGTGCGATTCGTCGAGCATCATGATGGCGTCCGACGGCAGGTAATCGACCAGCGTAGGCGGCGGTTCACCCGGCGCCGCGCCCGAAAAGTGCCGCGAGTAGTTCTCGATGCCCTTGCAGAAGCCGAGTTCCTGCAGCATTTCCAGATCGAAGCGCGTGCGCTGTTCGAGCCGCTGCGCTTCAACCAGCTTTCCGCCGCTATAGAAGAATTCGAGCCGTTCGCGCAGTTCGCTCTTGATCGTTTCGACCGCGCGCACCACGGTATCGCGCGGCGTCACATAGTGCGACGACGGATACACCGTGAAACGCGGAATCTTCTGGCGCACCCGTCCGGTGAGCGGATCGAACAGTTGCAGCGTTTCGACTTCGTCGTCGAACAGTTCGACGCGCACCGCCATCTCCGCATGCTCGGCAGGGAAGATATCGATCGTGTCGCCGCGCACGCGAAACGAGCCGCGCTGGAAGTCGGCTTCGTTGCGGTTGTACTGCATCGCAATCAGGCGCGCGATGATGTCGCGCTGGCCCAGCTTGTCGCCCGTGCGCAGCGTGAGAATCATCTGGTGGTATTCGGACGGATTGCCGATACCGTAAATCGCCGACACCGTCGCCACGATCACCACGTCGCGCCGCTCCATCAGGCTCTTGGTGGCCGACAGCCGCATCTGCTCGATGTGCTCGTTGATCGACGAGTCCTTTTCGATGAACAGGTCGCGCTGCGGCACATACGCTTCCGGCTGGTAATAGTCATAGTACGAGACGAAGTACTCGACCGCATTGCGCGGGAAAAACTCGCGAAACTCCGAATAAAGCTGCGCGGCGAGTGTCTTGTTGGGCGCGAACACGATAGCCGGGCGGCCGAGCCGCGCGATCGTGTTGGCCATCGTGAAGGTCTTGCCCGAGCCGGTCACGCCCAGCAACGTCTGGAACGCGAGGCCGTCCTCGACGCCTTCGACGAGCGTGTCGATCGCCGTGGGCTGATCTCCGGCGGGCGGATACGGCTGGTAAAGCTGGAACGGCGAGCCTTCGAAACGGACGAATTTGGATTCGTCGAGCGTATCTTCAGCTTCAGTCAGATGTTGTTCGGACATGTGGGGCGGCACCGGGCCTTGGGGCAAAGAACTATTCTAACGGGTTGCGGGAATCGAAGATCGAGCGGGTCTGCGCAGGCTTTTTGAGGTTCGCGCGGGTAGGTTCGCGGGTAGGTTCGCGTGTGACGGTGCGGCCCTTTGGAGCAATCCGAGGGCATTGGCGCAGGGCCGCCGGACAATGGGGACGACCCATTGCTCCCTCGGCTGCGCGCCTGCTGACCGCCTTCTCCCTGCGGCTTCCTAAAACTGGCCGCTCTCGCCACGTGGCGCCGGAGTGCCTGTTTTTCAAGCAAAAAATCGCCCCGTTTGGCTTTGCCGGCCAAAAAATGGTCGCGAATTCGTTACAATGCGAAGCTGCACTCGCTCGCCGCCATCCGTAGTCCGTTTGTGCCCTGCGCCGGACGTTTCTGCTGGCCCGGCCGGCCGCGATCGAAGCCGTTCACTTTTCACTACTGCTGCCCACCCATCATGTCTCTGTTCTCCGCAGTCGAACTTGCTCCCCGCGACCCGATTCTGGGCCTGAACGAAGCCTTCAACGCCGATACGCGCACCACCAAGGTCAACCTTGGCGTCGGCGTGTATTTCAACGAAGAAGGCAAGATTCCGCTGCTGCGCGCCGTGCGCGACGCAGAAAAGGCCCGCGTCGACGCCGCGCTGCCGCGCGGGTATCTGCCGATCGAAGGCATCGCCGCTTACGACGCCGCCGTGCAGAAACTGCTGCTTGGCAACGATTCGCCACTGATCGCAGCAGGCCGCGTCGTGACGGCGCAGGCGCTGGGCGGCACGGGCGCGTTGAAGATCGGCGCGGACTTCCTGAAACGCCTGAACCCCAACGCCAAGGTCGCGATCAGCGATCCGAGCTGGGAAAACCACCGCGCGCTGTTCGAAAGCGCAGGCTTCGAAGTCGTGTCGTATCCGTACTACGACGCGCACACCCACGGCGTGAATTTCGACGCCATGTTGAGCGCGCTGAACAGCTACGCCGCCGGCACGATCGTCGTGCTGCATGCGTGCTGCCACAACCCGACGGGCGTGGACCTCAACGTCGAACAATGGAAGCAGGTCGTCGAAGTCGTCAAGGCACGCAATCTGGTGCCCTTCCTCGACATCGCCTACCAGGGTTTCGGCGACAACATCGAAGCGGACGCTGCGGCCGTGCGCCTGTTCGCCGCGTCGGAGCTGAACGTGTTCGTGTCGTCGTCGTTCTCGAAGTCGTTCTCGCTGTATGGCGAGCGCGTCGGCGCCCTGTCGATCATCACGGCGAGCAAGGAAGAAGCCGCGCGCGTGCTGTCGCAACTCAAGCGCGTGATCCGCACAAACTATTCGAATCCGCCGACGCACGGCGGCTCGGTGGTGGCGGCCGTGCTCGCGTCGCCGGAACTGCGCGCCACGTGGGAAACGGAACTGGCGGAAATGCGCGATCGGATTCGCGCCATGCGCAACGGTTTGGTCGAACGCCTGAAGGCTAGCGGCGTGGATCGTGACTTCAGCTTCGTCAACGCGCAACGCGGCATGTTCTCGTACTCGGGTCTGACGGCGCCGCAGGTGGACCGCCTGCGCGAAGAGTTCGGCATCTACGCCGTGAGCACGGGTCGCATCTGCGTGGCTGCGCTGAATACGCGCAACCTCGACGCGGTGGCCAACGCGATCGCCCACGTGTTGAAGTAAAGCATCGAGGAGCGCGGGCGGGCATTGCACGCGCTCTGCGGGAATCTGCTTGTGAAAACGGCGCTCTTTCGGGCGCCGTTTCTTTGTGACCAGACTACCCGCTAGTTGCCGCTCGAACCAGGCCGTTTCCGGCGCATCGAAAATTCCCGCTGCGTTGACGGATATCTTCTTCCGTCAACGCCTTCCAGGCCCGCGGCCCTTCAGCGCGAATCCCGATGGATATCGTGCGTGACAAAGCCTGCGTCGTTGTTCGGCATGTCGAGCCAATCCGGCTGCGCGAGCGAACGGCGAATGTCCTCCAGGCCGCTTTGCCAGTGTTCACGCATGGTCGACAGGCCAAACTGGAAGTCCTTGAAATGCCCTTCGTATTCCTTCTCACGGTAGATGAGATGAATCACGTTGTAGCGCTTCGAACACGACAGATCTTCCGCGAGTTTGCACCACGGATCGTCACGCTGGTCTGACGGTACGCGTTCCAGCACCTCGCGCAAGACGTGCCGGAAACGCTGCGACCGTTGCAGCATGTCGGTCACGAGACGCGTGCGACTCGAATACTGGATGTCCTTCATGCGCCCCTGGACGTCGGTAATGTTATCCGGCACCGGCCCGATCGCGCTCCAGAGGTCGACCTGGAACGCGAGCGTGTCACGGCGCGGCGTGGTCTGGATCACCTCATAGAGCGGCGTGTTCGACATCAATCCGCCATCCCAGTAAAACTGGCCGTCGATCTCGACCGCCGCAAAGCCTGGCGGCAGCGCACCAGAGGCCATGAAGTGCTCGGGCCTCAAGGTCGTATGCGTGTTGTCGAAGTACGCAAAATTCCCCGAGCCGCAATTGACCGCCCCCACCGAGACGCGCATTTCGCGCGAGTTGATCCGGTCGAAATCGCAAAGCGCTTCGAGCGTGGCCTTCAGCGGCGTGGTGTCGTAGTAACTGGCCTGTTGTGGCGGCCCGGACACCGTGGGCAACGGCGGCGGGAAGCGAGGCACGAAAAAGCCCTTTTGCCCTTCGACGATGGCGCCCATTGCCTGCGTTGCCGTAAACGCCTTGCGCACGGCTTCGCTCGAGTTGAAAAGCGCGTGCTCGATAAACGCTGGCAACGGCGGCCCGAAAGCCGGCTGGCAGATCGTCTCCCAGAATTGCAACAGCCGTTCGACGCGCTTCTCCGGCGGATTGCCGGCAATGATGGCCGTGTTCAGCGCGCCGATCGAAATGCCGGCCAGCCAGTTCGGCTCGATGCCGGCTTCGTGAAGCCCCTGGAAGACACCGGCCTGATAGGCGCCCAACGCGCCGCCACCCTGGAGCATCAAGGCAACGGTTTCGTAGTCAGGCAGATGGACGTGCCGGCCCGGGTGCGCGGCCGGCGCCGGACCGGCGCCCTCGCCTTCCCCGTCGCCGGGCGCAGCGACGCGCGCCCGCTTGAGATTGCGTTGCGCCATGGTGCCTCCTTATTGCATATACCAGCCGTGACTCACAATAAAGGACTGTCCGGTGAGCGCCGCCGTCGGGAAGGTCGACAGGAACAGCACCGTCTGTGCGACGTCCTCCACCGTAGTGAAGATGCCGTCGACCGTGCCGCCCAGCATGACGCGCTTGACCACCTCTTCCTCGCTGATGCCGAGCTCCTTGGCCTGCTCCGGAATCTGCTTGTCGACGAGCGGCGTACGGACGAAACCCGGACACACCACATGCGAGCGCACGTTGTGCTTCGCGCCTTCCTTCGCAAGCACACGCGAGAGGCCCAGCAGTGCGTGCTTGGCCGTCACATAAGCCGATTTGAGCGGCGACGCTTCGTGCGAATGGACCGAGCCCATGTAGATCACGATGCCGCCGCGGTCGTCTTTGTACATGTGCTTGAGCGCTGCCTTGGTGGTCAGGAAGGCGCCGTCCACGTGGATCGCCTGCATTTTCTTCCAGTCCGAAAACGAGTAGTTTTCGATCGGATTGACGATCTGAATGCCGGCGTTGGAAATGAGAATATCGACCGAACCGAGTTCCGCCGCGACCTTGTCGATGCCCTGGTTGACGGCGTCTTCATTCGTGACGTCCATCGCCACGCCGATTGCCTTGCCGCCGCCCTTCTTGATTTCTTCAGCGACAGCATTCGCCCCGTCCTGGTTCAGGTCGGCGATCGCGACAGCCGCGCCCGCTGCGGAAAGCGTCAGCGCAATCTGCTTGCCGATGCCGCTTGCCGCACCGGTCACCACCGCGACTTTGCCATTCAGATTTGTGTTCAGTGAAGACATCCAGAACCTCCATGCAGTTAGTGAGCAATGAGACCACGGGCCGCGGGCGGCGTGAAGTCAGCCGGACGGCCTAGGCCGTTCGGCCGAATGCTGCACTGCGGCCAACGCTGCTATTGTGCATGAACCGTGTGAACTCCATCGGTAAAAAGCGTATTGCAACTTATCTCTTTAAACTGGACGTTTTCCGAGGGATTCCGGTGGCATCACCAACAAGGAGGAATGCATGAATTATCGACGTCTGGGCCGTTCCGGCCTGCAAGTCAGCGAACTGTCCATCGGCTCGTGGGTCACCTACGGCAATCAGGTGGACAACCGCGCGGCGCGCGAATCGCTTGCGGCCGCACGTGACGCGGGAGTCAACTTCTTCGACAACGCCGAGGTGTATGCGGGTGGCAAATCCGAAGAAATCATGGGCCAGGCGCTCAAGGAACTGGCGTGGCCGCGCGTGAGCTATGTGGTGTCGACGAAATTCTTCTGGGGACTCGCGGAAGCGCCCAACCAGTACCACACTCTGAACCGCAAATATCTGCTGAACGCGATCGACGCGTCACTCAAACGACTGCAACTCGACTATGTCGATCTGGTGTTCTGTCATCGCCCGGACCCGAACACGCCGGTGGAAGAAACCGTCTGGGCCATGAGCGACATGATCACTCGCGGCAAGGCGCTGTACTGGGGCACGTCCGAATGGAGCGCCGATGAAATCCGCGCCGCTTATGACATCGCGCAACGGCATCATCTGCACAAGCCGGTCATGGAGCAGCCGCAGTACAACCTGTTCCACCGCAACCGCGTCGAGCAGGAATACAAACGGCTTTACGAGGATATCGGCCTCGGCCTGACCACCTGGAGCCCGCTTGCGTCCGGTCTGCTGACCGGCAAATACCGCGACGGCGTACCGGCCGACAGCCGCGCGCAACTGCAAGGCTACGACTGGCTGCGCAAGCAGGTCACCGACGCAGGCAAGAACGACGTGGTCGGCAGGCTCGGCGAAGTGGCGGACGAGTTGGGCTGCACGGTCGGTCAGCTCGCCATTGGCTGGATTCTGAAGAACCCCAATGTCAGCACGGTGATTACGGGTGCGTCGCGGGTCGAACAGATCGCCGAAAACATGAAGTCCGCCGAGGTGGCCGAGCGGATCACGCCGGAATTCAAGGAGCGAATCGAGGAAATTGTCGGCGACGCGCACGACTGAGCGGGCCGGCAACTGAACGCGTAACATGGCCCCGGTGGATTGCGGCCAGGGCCATGTTACGCGAGTTACTCGAGGCGCTCGCGGCAAAGCGCCGGTGCGTGGCGCGGCGTCGCGTACAATACGCGACCGCGCCGCACTCCGGCACCGTATGTCCGTCGTGCAGCCGGCGTTGTGTAGGCCACGTTGTGCTGCCCCGCGTTGTGCGGCCCGCATACGTCGTGCAGCCAGCCGCATTGCATCCGCAGCGCCGATTCCGCCCTGGAGCGGCATGCCCTCTTTCAGCGTTTCCTCATCATGCTCAGCTACCGCCACGCCTTTCATGCAGGCAATCACGCCGACGTTCTGAAACACGCCGTCGTGTTGCAGCTCCTGCGCTATCTCGGCCAGAAGGACAAATCCTACTGGTATATCGACACGCATGCTGGCGCCGGCGTCTATTCGCTGAAGGAAGGCTACGCGACCAAAACCGGCGAGTTCCAGACCGGCATCGCCAGATTGTGGGAGCGCAACGATCTGCCGCCCATGTTCGCCGACTACGTCGACGAAGTGAGCGCGCTCAATCCGGACGGCCAGTTGCGCTTCTATCCGGGCTCGCCGTATATCGCCTGGCGGCAGATGCGTGAACAGGACCGCATGCGTCTGTTCGAACTGCACACCACCGAAATCGACGTATTGCGCCACAATTTCCGCGACGCCGGCCGCCGCGCCATGCTGTATGCAGGCGACGGTTTCGAAGGCATTCTGGCCTTGCTGCCGCCGGCGCCGCGCCGCGCGCTGGTGCTGCTCGATCCGTCGTATGAGGACAAACGCGACTACACGCGCACGTTGCGCTGCGTCGAAGAAAGTCTGAAGCGCTTTCCGACCGGCACATACGCCATCTGGTATCCGCAGGTGAGGCGCCCCGAGTCGCAGCGCTTCCCCGATCAGTTGAAGAAGCTGCAGGAGCGTAACTGGCTGCACGTGAGCCTGACGATCAGCAACCCGCCTGCCGACGGTTTCGGACTCTTCGGCAGCGGCATGTTCATCCTGAACCCGCCCTACACGCTGGCAAAAACGCTGAAAGACCAGATGCCCTGGCTCGTCAAGGCGCTCGGCGAAGACAAAGCCGCACAGTTCAAGGTCGAGTATCGCGGCGACTGAGTTGGCCGGCCCGGCTGCCACCGCAGGTGGCTACCGGGCCGGGGGAAGCTTGCCGGCGGCCACTTGCAAGAGCGCGCGCGAGCGGGCACCCGGTCAGTCCCGCCTATTTGAGCTGCGCCGCGGCCTTGTGGGCGAAGTCGTTGGTATAGGTCGCGTTCAGGTCGATCTTTTTCGGGTCGAGCCGGTTGTCGAACGAGGACAACGCGCGTAACGAGGTCGCCGGGCCGTCGGCGGGCATCAGACCATCCGGCGAATAGGCGTCGCGCACGTTGTGAAAAGCCTCCACGTAAAGCGCCGGGTCGTTGAGCAGATAGGCGGGCGGCACCATCTTCAGCAGATCCGCATCGCTCGCGCTCTGCAGCCAATGATCCGCGCGCACGATTGCATTGGCGAGCGCCTGGGTGGTCTTCGGATATTTCTGGATGAAACTGTCCGATGCATACAGCGTCGCCGCCGGCATCGTCCCGCCGAACACCTCTTGCGTGCCCTTCACCGTGCGCGTATCGACCAGCACTTTGATCGCGCCGCTGCGGGCCAGTTTGGTCATCATCGGATCGACGTTGGAGAGCGCGTCGATCTGCCCGCCGCTCACCGCCGCGAGCACCGAGGCGCCGCTGCCCACGCCGATCGCCGAAATCTCGTTGCGCTGTACGCCGGCCTTGCGCAAAGCTACCGTGAGCACGAGATCCGTCGACGAACCCGGCGCGCTCACGCCGACTTTCGCGCCTTTGAAGTCCGCCATCGTCTTGATCTGATCCGCCTTCGATTTCAGCACCGCGACAACGATTTGCGGCGCGCGCCCCATCACCGCGAACGCCCGGTAGTGCTGCCCTTTCTCCTGCATGAACAGCGTGTGCTCGTACGCGCCCGCGCCTACGTCGGCGCTACCGCCCACTACCGCTTCCAGCGCTTTCGACCCGCCCGCGAAGTCCTCGAGGGTGACGTCGAGCCCTTCATCCTTGAAGTAGCCCAGTTGCTGCGCGACGAGTACCGGCAGATAGTAAAGACCCGGCAGACCGCCGACTGCCATCGTCAGCGCGGGCTTTTCCGGTGTGTCTTTGGCGAGCGCGGCGCCGGGCAGCGCGGCGAGCGCAAGCAGCGTTACACAGGCGCTGGCGGCCTGTCGCATCCAGTGAGTGGGCATTCGATGTCTCCTTGTTCTGTTTTTCGTTCGGTGCGGTGGCGGCCGCGCTGATGCGTGGCCTGAATCGCCGGCGAGAGACCGCGCGATGATTGTCGTCGGATGGTTTCGCCCGCGCCATGCGCCCAAACCCCAATGGCGCGCGCCATCGCGGCTCGTCAGGCGCGCAAAACGCTGGCGGGACCCGCGAGCGTTAAACGGCGGCTACGGCATAGCCGCTCAGCGAGGCGTCAAAGGAGAGAGAGAAGAACTGCCGGAAGAGTCGCGCCGTGGGCGCTTATTGCGCACGAGGCACGGGATGAGGCTGTGGCCGCGGTGGCGTGGTCCCGCCCGCGGGTCCCACGGGCAACTGGATATAAGGCGCAACAACGAACGGAATCGATGAATTCGGCGCCAGTTCGGCCGGCGCCGTAATGGGCTGCGCTTCGACGATTGGCTGGCGTGAAAGCGGCGCCGTCTGGAGCACAGTTCCGCTCTGGCCGTCGCTGATACCGTTCTGCGAGTCGAGGATCACCGGCTTGCGCGCGCCGGTCGATGCGGCGGAAGCGCTCGACACGGCAAAAACCGTTGTTAGCGAGGCTGCCATGGTCAAGACCAGGACGGATTGGAGCGAGCGGAAAGATGGCATGAGCGGACCGGTTGAGTGTAAGAAGCCGGGTTGCGCAGAAAACGCTTTACCTTACCGCGACGGTCGCCGCGAAGCTAGTCGATATTCGCCACGAGTAGTCTGCGGGCGCCGCTTTGCCACGAATTTCGAGGCCCAGATGTGACAAAGCCCCGCATAGACGGGGCTCAACACTTTTACCGCCGTGACCGCGCAAATGGTGCAGTCGGATCACGCTTGATGCATTTGAAACTTACAGCGAGTAGCCGCCGGTTTCGAGCGAACGGATGCGCTGTTCGAGTTGGACGATGTCCGAGGACGACGCCAGATACTCTTCACGACGGGTGCGTTCAGCAGTTTCAAACCAGGTGCTCAGCTTTTCAAGTACGTATGCAAACATGATGTTCTCCAAGGATCAGATTGTATCCCCGGTGGATTGGGCATCAGGGATTTCCCGTAAAAGGGTTAACCCGGATTATAGACCGATAGTGCAACCTTGCTAGTGAAATGCCCGCATGACGTGCATTCCGTTTTGGAATGGTGCACGAACGTGGTGTGCGTAAGTGATTGATTTCGCGGAATTCAGCTTAGAATTTTTGCGATGTGTGATGTTACCCCATATTTAGACGCACAATATTGGTGCAAAACGCCCGAGAGTTGCTCCGGGATCGTCCTGTCGGGTTGCACCCGCCGCCACAACGCGTCAAATCGGATGACAACCCTGCCCGGAAACCAGATCAGTATCGGCGAGCCGCTCGATAATCGGACAATCGGGGCGATCATCCCCGTGGCAATGGTCAGCCAGGTGTGCCAATGTGTCGCGCATGTCGGTTAGCTCGGCAATGCGGCGGTCCAACTCGGCAACGTGTTCCAGCGCGATTTTCTTCACTTCGACGCTGGCGCGGGAGCGATCGTGCCACAACGCCAGCAGCCGTCGAATATCCTCGACGAGAAAACCGAGCCGGCGCGCCTGGCGGATGAACCGCAACGAATGAACCTCCTGCGGACCGTACACGCGATAGCCCGCGCTCGTGCGCGCTTTTGCCGCCAGCAAGCCGACGCTTTCGTAGTAGCGAATCATTTTCGCCGTGACGCCCGACGCGCGGGCCGCTTCGCCGATATTCATAGCCGTTTCCCCAAGGTGGACAACAATCGTACACCTTCCCATGATGGGAAGGTCGTCACTCAATTGCGGATCGACAGGCATAATTCAACTAGCTTCAACTAGCGCCCTATCCATTTTTCGAGGCAATCCCAATGACGATCGAACTCCAGGTTGAAGGCATGAGCTGCCAGCATTGCGTGGCGGCGGTCACGAACGCAATCCGCGAACACGATGAAGCCGCACAAGTCCAGGTGGATCTGGCTTCCGGGCGCGTGACGGTCGAATCGGCGCAACCGGCTGAGACGCTGAAGGCCGCCATCGACGAAGCCGGCTACACAGTGACGAACGTGGCAAGTCGTCCTGCAACGAGCGCGTCCGGCGCAGTCCGTTAAGCGAGTGCACGGCATGTTCAAAGTTGCCCTCATCGGTGCCTCCGGGCTGCTCGGTCGCGCACTCGCAGACGAACTGGCGCAGCAGCCCGGCTGGCAGGTCGTGGCTACAGCGTTCAGTCGGCCGGCGCCTGGCAAGGTCGCGCTGGATATTCGCGACGCGCGGGCGGTCGAGCAGTTTGTCGAGCGCGAAGCGCCCAACGCGCTCGTGATTGCCGCGGCGGAGCGCCGTCCGGATGTGTGCGAGCATGATCCCGCGCTGGCCCGCGCGCTGAATGTCGATGCGGTGCGCACCCTTGCCGCGGCCGCGAACCGGTGTGGCGCATGGACGCTGTCGATCTCCACCGATTACGTGTTCGACGGCACCCACCCGCCCTATCAGCACGATTCCGTGCCCGCGCCGCTCAATGCCTACGGGCACAGCAAGCTCGAAGGCGAGCGCGCGCTGGTTGAATCGACCGATCTGGGCTGCGTCCTGCGCCTGCCGCTGCTGTACGGGCCGATCATCAGTTGGGCGGAGTCGGCCGTGACGAGTCTGGTGCCGGCGATCGCCGCGTCGGCGGCGCCCACCGGCCGACCCGCCGTCATGGACGCGTGGGCGATCCGTTATCCCACCTTCACGCCGGACGTTGCGCTCGTGATCCGGCAGATGCTCGAACGGCATGCGCGTGGCGACGCGATTCGCGGCATCGTGCAATGGTCCGGCGACGAACCGATGAACAAGTACGAGATCGCCGTGCGTCTCGCCGAAGCACTGCAACTCGACGCGCACCTGATCCCGCAACGCACGCCGGCCGATGCCACACCGCGCCCGCATAACTGCCACCTGGCTTCGACCCGGCTGGAGGCGCTCGGGATCGGTCGCCGCACACCGTTCGATACGGCGATTCGGCAAGTGTTAACCGCGTTCCCGTGGCGCGGAGACGCACCGGCGTAGAACGTCCCGTCCCGCGGATAGCCACGCTGGCCAGCGCAAGTCGTCCGCGTTGCGATGTACGCGACACGCGGGCACGATGGCCAGACGTCGCACTGGCGCGCTTGCCCACGGCAAGCCGGCCTCAATGAAAATCGCGGCTCGCCGTAGCCAGCTCGCCGAGCCATTCGCTGTGGTCCTCGAGGCGATGCGCGACGAGATGGATCACCTCGCCCTTGTGCTTCTGTTTCGCCTGGCCGGCCTGATTCGCGTCAACGTCATGGCCGGCAAGGTTGCCTCCGGTGGCCACGCCGTCGTCGCGTTGCAAAACGCCGTACACCGCCAGCAACGACGCGCCCAGCAAAACCTTGCGTTGCTTTTCCACCAGCGACGGCCAGACGATCACATTGATCGAACCGGTCTCGTCTTCGATGGAAACGAACACCGTGCCGTTTGCCGTGCCTGGCCGCTGCCGCACGGTGACGATGCCGCACGCCCGCGCTAGCGTGCCATGCTGACAGGCGGCGAGTTCGGCGGCCGTGCGAAAACGCTGTCGCGCAAGACGCGCGCGCAACAGTGCGAGCGGATGACGATTGAGCGTGAGGCCGAGGCTCGCATAGTCGTCGACGATTTCGCGGCTTTCGGCCGCTTGCGGCAACGCCAACGGCGCTTCGGCGATCGGCGCGTCGCGCAGCAATTTGGGCACCGTGTGCTGCGCCGTCACGGCCCACCACGCTTCGCGCCGATGTCCCGCGATACTGACCAAAGCGTTCGCCGCGGCAAGTGCTTCGAGATCGCGCCGCGTCAAGGCGGCGCGGCGCCCCAGGTCGTCGACATCGGTAAACTGCGCCTCGTGGCGAGCCGCCATGATGCGTTCGGCGGCACCCTGCGCCAACCCCTTGATCAGATGCATGCCGATGCGCACGGCGGGTCCGCGCGCGCCATAGGTATTCGACGGTTGAAACACGCGAGCCCTCAATCGCTGTGCAGCACGCCGGATCGTCCTGCTCACCGTCAGGCGCCGCAGCGAAAGATCGCGCAATTGCTGCGCCGATAGTACGGTCTGCTGACGATGCAAACAGGTTGCGTCCGATGAGATCCGCTGCCCTTCATGATCGCGCCTCTCGAATGTCGATTCCCAATCGCTCAAGGACACGTCGGGCGGCAATACCTTGACGCCGTGGCGCTTCGCGTCCTGAACCAGTTGCGACGGCGAATAGAACCCCAGCGGCTGACTGTTCAGCAAACCCGCCAGAAAAGCAGCCGGTTCGTAGCGCTTCAACCACGCGCTGAGATAGACGAGCAACGCGAAACTCGCCGCATGGCTCTCCGGAAAACCATACTCGCCGAAGCCTTCGATCTGTTTGCAGATACGCTCGATGAACGCCGGTTCATAGCCACGCTTGAGCATCCGCTCGTTCAAATCCTTCTGATACTTCGCAAGATTTCCGCTGCGCCGCCATGCGGCCATGGCACGCCGCAACTGATCGGCCTGCTCACCGGTATATTCCGCCGCAACCATCGCCAGATGCATGACCTGTTCCTGGAAAATCGGCACGCCGAGCGTGCGTTCGAGCACGGGACGCAGTTCATCCTTCGCGTAGTCGACCGGTTCGAGGCCCTGCTTGCGGCGCAGATAGGGATGCACCATGCCGCCCTGAATCGGCCCGGGCCGCACGATCGCCACTTCGATCACGAGATCGTAGTATTTGTTGGGTTTCAGGCGCGGCAGCATGCTTTGCTGCGCACGCGATTCGATCTGGAATACGCCGATCGTATCGGCATGGCCGCACATTTCGTAGACGGCCCGATCCTCGCGCGGAATATCCTGCACCCGAAACTTCGGAAACCCGCGCCTCAATGCGACGAACTCCAACGCGCGCCGGATCGCCGATAACATACCGAGCGCCAGCACGTCGACTTTCAGCAATTTGAGCGCGTCGATATCGTCCTTGTCCCATTCGATCACGCTGCGGTCTTTCATCGTCGCGTTTTCGATCGGCACGAGCCGCGACAGCTTGTCTTTCGCGATCACAAACCCGCCGACGTGCTGCGACAGATGACGCGGAACGCTGCGCAATTCGCCGGTGAGGCGAATCAGATTCCGGGTGATGTGCGAGTTGGCGTCGAAGCCCGCTTCGGCGAGATATCTGGCAACCGCATCCGTGCCGTCCCACCATTGTTGCGACTTGCTGATCCGCTCGATCAGCGACGCCTCAAGACCCAACGCCTTGCCCACATCCTTTAGCGCACTGCGCGCGTGATACGTAATCAGCGATGCAGTGAGCGCCGCCCGATGACGGCCATACTTCGTGTAGATATATTGGATCACCTCCTCGCGCCGCTGATGCTCGAAGTCCACATCGATATCGGGCGGTTCGTTGCGCGCGCGCGAGATGAATCGTTCGATCAGCATGTTCATATGCACCGGATCGATTTCCGTTACATGCAGGCAATAGCAAACGATCGAATTCGCCGCCGAACCTCGCCCCTGACAGAGAATGTTTCTTGAGCGTGCGAAGTTCACGATATCGTGCACCGTCAGAAAATACTTTTCGTATTTCAGATCGGCGATCAGCCCCAATTCCTTTTCGATCTGACCGATTCGCTTCAGGTCCATGCCTTTGGGCCAGCGCTCCATCGCGCCGGCCATGACCAGCTTGCGCAGATAACTCGATGGCGATTCGCCGGCGGGCACCAGTTCTTCGGGATACTCATACTTGAGTTCGTCTAACGAGAAGCGGCATAGCGCAGCGATACGCAGTGTTTCTTCCAACGTATCGCGCGGATACAGTTTGCCGAGTCGTACGCGCGTACGCATGTGGCGCTCCGCATTCGCCTCGAGCGCGTGACCGCACGCCGATAGCGGCGTGACGAGGCCGATGGCCGTCATCGTGTCCTGCAAAGGCTTGCGCGATCGGGCATGCATGAGAACGCCACCTGCCGCGACCAGCGGCAAACCGCTCGCTTTGGAAATCATGCGCAAGGCGTCGATCTGAAGATCGTCGCTGCCTGTTTGCCAGAGTTCGAGCGCGATCCACGCACGTTGTGCAGCGAATGATGCGAGCCAATGCGCGCAACGCAGCGTATGCGAGAGCGTCGCCGCGCGCTGCGGCACGAGCATCAGCACGCAATCGGGCAACGTCTTCAGATGCGCCAGATGGGGCAAGGAATCGGTAAAGTCGGACGGACCGAGGCGATAACTGCCCTTGTCAGCGCGGGATCGGGCCAGTGTAATCAGTTCGGAAAGATTGCCGTAACCGTTACGGTTGGTTGCCAGCGCAACCAGGGTGCAGAAGGGTTCACCGGTTTCGTCGGTCAGATTGAGTTCGCTGCCGATGATTAGATGAGGGAGTGGTTTTAATGCTTCGGCCTCCTCCGTTTCCTCGATTTGACGTTGTGTAGGTCCGGTTTTCGTCGCGTCGTCCAAAGGCGCTTTCGATTGCGCCGCTTTTGCCTTATCCTCGCGCTCTTTCTGCTGACGGCCCCGCTCCTCCTTGATTTCCTTTAACGCCGTATGGGCTCGAACGACGCCTGCCAGCGAGCATTCATCGGTGATCGCGAGCGCGCTATAGCCGCGCGACATCGCCTGTTCGACGAGTTCATAAGGATGCGAAGCGCCACGCAGAAAAGAGAAATTAGTCAGGCAATGCAACTCCGCGTACGCCGGCAAATGGGTGGCGAGTGCCTGCTGCGCAAGGAACGATGGCTGGGATAGGGGCATGATGCTCAGCCGAACAAACCCTGCAGATACCACTCGCCACTCAGACGTTCGCGGTATACCCAGAACATATGGCCGCGATCATCCGCCGCGACGTAGTAGTCCCGCTCGACGCGGTCGCCGTCCCACCACCCTGCCTCGATCCGTTCGGTACGCGTGAGCATTTTCAGCGGCCGGCGATAGATCGGCCGCTGCTCGCGCATCATCAGGCGTAGCGGCTTATCGAGCATCCAGAGCGGGCGAGGCTGAGAAGGTAATGCGCTGTCGGGTAGGTCGAGGGAGGCCTGTGCGTTGCCGGCTTGCGATGCGAATGTATGGATGCTTTTGGCGTCATTCGTTGTGGATGGGCGTTGGGTGGCCTGGGTGGCCACCTCGCCATCTTCATGACCGTCCTTCGCAGCCGCGTGCCGCAACTCATCGGTCAGCCAGGTTTTGTCCGCCTTGGTTTTCGGCCGGGACTTCGCCGGCGAGCGCTTCTTACTCGAAAACGCTTGCGCCTGGTAAGCTTCGACGCGCATGGCCCGCTCGGGGCGATGATCGTCCTGCACCGACATCTGCAGCACATTCTCCGGCCCCAACCGCGCGCTCAAGCGTTCGAGCAGGCGCGCAATCGAATCGCCGTCCGATTCGGGCATGGGAAACAAGGTGTCCGACTGTCCGACATATTCGCTGATCTGATCCGCCACCAGCTTCAACTCGATAACCGGTGCCGCCAGCACGGTCTGATTCAACTTCTCCCGCAGCAACCAGATCAGATGCTCGGCATCACGCGACGGTATGGCCCATGCGACCTTCAGACTCGATGTCTTCGGCGCATGACGGGATGCCAATTCATGCTCGAGAAGCAACGTGTAACCGCTGAGCGCCGCATGATGCGCGCTCAGCCAGCCGGCCAGCTGCACGATCAGCCGACGCGCGGCGAACAGCAAGGCATCCGCGTTATCGACCCGCGAAGGTAACTCCAGTTGCGCGTGGAACGACGCCGGCGCGCGAAACGACTCGCGTGGATCCGGACGCGTGCCATACATCTGCGCCAGCAGATCCAGAATGCCGTTGCCGAAACGTCGCACGATACCCGAGCGTGGCAACTGCCGCAAATCGGCCAGCGTCGCGCAACCGATATGCGAAAGCGCATCGCGATGCGCCTGCGTGACCGGCAGCAGCGATACGGATAAGCCATCCAGCACACGCTCGAGTGAAGTCTCCTTCACCACATGCCAGCGATGCCCTTGCTGAACGCAGCGCGCCTGTGCCAACAGCCACGCTCCCCAGGCGGTCGGCGCGCAGGCGATGCGCGCCGTATAGCCGAATTCCGCCACCGTGGCAGACACCCGCGACAACAAAGCGCGCAAGCCGCCGAACAGCCTCAAACCGGAGCCGACTTCCAGCAACAGGGTGTGCGCGTCGGCAAGAGATACTTTCGGCGTGTACATCAGCAATGCAAGCGCGATCGATTCGAACGACTGAGTTTCGCGAGCGGGATCGGCGGCGAGCAGTTCAAGCTCCGGCGCCAATGCCAAGGCGTACGAACGCGAATGACCCGCCTGCACACCGGCGTGCAAGGCGTCGAGATCCGGCATCACGATATGCGCATGATCCGCTAGCGCGTAACAACGCCTCTCACCGATGTCGGCATCGTGAAGTTGGCCTGCCTCGTCGCGCGGCTCACGCCGATTCGGCTTCGCGAGCGAACCATCCGGGAGCGGCGCGAGAGGCTTCACCGCTTCCAGTGGCAAGAGTGGTAATGTGACTGCGATCCACAACATGTTTGATCTTTAGTCCTTGATGGCTGCCGACCCGGTTTTCCGGCAACAAAACGCTTTGCAAAGGCAAAACGAGCTGAAGAGGCTCAGCTAGCGGCGGCCCGCGGCGCTTGAAGATGTCGATCGACAAACCGATCTCTTGTAGCCATTGACGACGGTTGATCGTCTGCGCATTGGCCGGCAAGAGCGGCTCGCAGATCATTCGCAATGGTGCTGGGGAAGATTGCCTGGCTGCCTCGACAGGCCGGATCGCAAATGCCAGCGATGCCGACTCCTGAGCCGCCACTTGCAGGCGCCGAACCTTGTCGGCGCGCGCATTCGGCAGCCAAACCACGACCGCCCCGATGCCATCTTGTTTCAAAGCCTGAGCGGCGGCCCACAGGGCCTGGTCTTCACCCGTACGCACCCATAAGACTCGATCGACATCAATACCCCAAGCCTTCAACGCGGCGGCGCATGGTTGATACGGAGGCGCCACGAGCATGACATGCCGCTCGGCTTGCTTCGTCAGATGACAAAGCGCATGGGATAGCAGACGTACTTCACCCACGCCACCATGTTCGATCAATAATTCCGTCAACCCGCCGGCCGACCAGCCTTGCCCTGGCAACAACTGATCCAGCGCGGCATAACCGCTGGAAACCACGCGCAAGTCTGCCCCGGCAAGTTCGTTGCCCTTCCACACCTGACGCCGCAATTGGGCGGACAGCGCGGTCGTCGCCAGCTGAATCGCTGCTGCCATAGACACGCTCTTGAATAGGGAATGCTCCGCCCTGCCCAGCATCGAGCAAGCATGAGTCGACGATTTTCACTGTATATTTATACAGTATTTTGAGATGGATGTTAAGGCCGCAGAAGGAACGCGATGTGCGTGGAAATGGCTTGAGGGGTGGATGAATTGTTTTTTTGGGGGGCGGCTTTAGATTCGCTGGAAAGAGCTATTTTTGCTTCAGCTGGGGCTGGTTTGGAAGGATGGAGTTGCGTATGCCCCCGAGACAACCCTAGGACAAATAGAGCTGACGGGTTACGCGAAGGCGCTGCGACTGGGGAAGGAGTGAAGGCGGTTGCCGCGCCGGTAGTGGCGGGGGTGACCGGTATTCCGGGTAGTCCGGGGACGGCGGCCGGTAAACGCAGAAACCCCACCTTTTTGGGGGTGGGGTTTCTGATGCTGCTGGGGAGCCTGACGATTAC